>ENA-ORXM01000053-ORXM01000053.1-marine-metagenome-genome-assembly--contig:-NODE-53-length-209101-cov-22.314667_pt1 | contig 209101 bp, 156 predicted proteins | sample MGYA00237867_ERZ511480 | MGnify/ENA primary metagenome ERZ511480 (study PRJEB26309, sample SAMN06266103) | marine metagenome | isolation source: Algal blade | place: United Kingdom:Sidmouth, United...
GCTGACACGGCTACTAGTACAATTGCTATCACGTTCTTGGTTCTGAATCTGGAGCGGTGGCTCAGCCACTTTTTGTTGCTCTTTTTGGCGTGCTCTTATGGTTGCCGGAGGGCTTTAGAGAGCTTTCAAGACTGCTTAGGGGCTTTTCTAGGACCAGAGAAAGGATATAGCTCTGGTTGTCTTATACCTCACAAAGAGTTTCCCCTTGTTGCGGCTTGTACTATCTGAAGTCCGGAATTAGCTCAATTTACTTTTTCAGTAAGCCCTAATTAGATGGTGGTTTGAGGCTCGGATGGCTAATCAATCTTCAGGACAGTACGGTCGAAACTGGTTTCGGGGTTTTAGTTTTGGTTTTGTATTCCCTGAAAATCTCTTTGTATATAGAGCAAAGCAGTTTTCTGCTATAAAGATCTACAGGTAGAGAAAGATGATTTTCTCAAACTGATCAATATTCAAATACATTGAAATTCTTTTCTCAAGGTAGAGTTTGAGCCATTGTTTATTCAGTAGCAATATAGAAAAATGAACTTAGCTTGTATTTTTTTTAAATCGATAAAATTTATATAGTGAAAAGATTTTAGAGTAATTATTCTTGTTAAAAAAACAAAACCAGTTGGTAGATGCAGACGGATGTGACCTAGTTTTATGAAGTTTATGCATCCAAAGTCACTCAGCAATTTCTGGGCTTATGATGAGTTTGAATGACTAAAAGTAAATTCACATTCTTTGATCTTGTGTTTCCGAATATTCAATATGATATCTAGGCATTTAAAGAAGATCATCCTCAGCCTACTAATGATCAATTTGATGGTGTCTTGCTTTGTCTTTAGAGCTAGCAACGCTGAACCATATAATGAGCAACAGATTAGAGGCGCTATCGTTAAGGTGTATTCGGTTCGCAATAAGCCAGATTATCAAAGACCTTGGGATACAGTCATTAAACGCAGTACTGGCTCTGGTTTCATTATTTCGGACAACAAAATTCTGACCAATGCCCATGTTGTTGCCGATCAAACCTTCATTGAAGTTCGACGTCACGGACAAGCTAAACGCTATAGGGCTCAAGTTTTAAGTGTTGCTCATGAAGTTGACCTGGCAATCTTATCGGTCAAGAATAATGCGTTCTTTTCAGGGGTGACCCCTTTAGAATTCGCCGATTTACCTGAGATTCGGCAAGAGGTTGCTGTGTATGGTTTTCCAACAGGTGGAAACGCACTGAGTAACACGAGAGGAATTGTGTCACGCATTGAGCATCGATTCTATACTCACAGCAATGAATACTTCCTAGCTGCCCAAGTTGATGCAGCAATTAATCCAGGTAATAGTGGAGGGCCTGTTCTTGATGTCGATGGCCGCATTGTTGGTGTGGCTATGCAGGCGAGAAAGAGCGCTGACAATATCGGATATATGGTTCCGGTACCCATCATTCAGCATTTTCTTCAAGACCTTGAAGATGGTCGCTTCGATGGTTTTCCAAGTTTAGGTCTGATTTACCAAAAGATGGAAAACCCTGGAATGAAGCGTAGTTTTGGCATATCTGAGGCTGAAACTGGGGTATTGGTAAGACATATCCTACCGGAATCACCTTCTGAAGGATTGATTCGTAAGGGAGATGTCATTCAAGCTATTGAGGGCCACTCTATCGCCGATGATGGCACAGTCATATTTCGACAAAAAGATCGAACCATTTTTAACTACTATGTTGATGTTCAGCAAATCAATGAGTCCGTCAGTATTGAACTTTTGCGAGATTCTAAGCCAAAGACGGTAACTGTTACCCTAAGCAAGCCAAAAAAGGATTTACGACTGGTACCTCTTGAACAATATGATCAGTTGCCCCGGTATTTCGTTTATGGGGGTATTGTGTTTTCTCCATTGACTAAAAACCTCATTAAATCTTGGGGAACAAATTGGTCACAAACAGCCCCGAAAGAGCTATTAACTGAGCTATCGAATTGGCCGTCTAGAGAGAAAAAAGAGATTGTTGTTGCTCTGCGAGTGCTGGGTTCTGAGGTGAATCAGGGATACCATGGTATTTCTGGTTGGATTGTTGAAGAAGTCAATGAAAAGAAGTTCAAAGACTTTACGGAATTTTATAAACTCATGGCAACTTCAAAATCACCCTTCATTACCTTAAAAGGTGCCCGTAACTTTCAAATTGTCATAGATACAAAAGAGGCTGAAGAGAGTCATAAAGAAATTCTAAAAGCTTATCGTATTAGTTCAGATCGTTCTGAAGATTTGAACCTTATTTCAGTTAATCAATAAACCTCATGTGATTTCTGTTCTGCGTTGCAAGCAACAGGGAATGAACCCCGACTAGATTCAAAAACAATCGCAACAACAAGCCTGGGCGATCGCCCAATCTTCTTGAGTCTTAATTACGAGCACTCGTACCCTAGAATCAGCCGCTGCAATATCTTGGTCAACTGGAGAATTTTCATTCTTCGCTTCATCCAGCTTTAGTCCCAAAAACGCTAGAGCTGCACAGGTCTCAGCCCGGACTGAAGCAGAATGCTCGCCAATACCTGCTGTGAAGACCAGTACGTCAAGTCCCCCGAGACTCATCAGCATTTCACCCAGACAAGATTTTAAACGGTGCAGGTAGATATCCCAGGCTAGCTGGGCCTGTTGATTACCCTGTGCGATCGCATTCTCAACTTCCCGCAAATCATGGGACACGCCAGATATACCCTTGAGGCCAGATTCTTGGTTCAGTAAGTGATCAAGCTGATCGGCTGAATAGCCTTGGCGCATGAGGTGAATCAAAATTCCAGGGTCAATTGCTCCTGATCGTGTTCCCATCATCAATCCATCTAGAGGGGTAAACCCCATGGTGGTGTTGATACTTTGCCCCTGCTTTACTGCCGTTAAAGAAGCTCCGTTCCCCAGATGACAAATAATCAGATCTGAACAGGACTGATTCAGTATTTGAGTGGCCCGCTGAGCACAGTATTGATGGCTAATACCATGAAATCCATAACGTCGAATCCCCTTCTCAAACCATTCATAGGGGCCGGGATAGGTTGCTGCCACCGTCGGCATATGGCTATGAAAAGCAGTGTCAAAGACCGCGACTTGAGGTTTGTGATCCAAAAGCTTTTCCATTAGCTCAATTCCCTCTAGATTGGCGGGATTATGAGCGGGAGCTAAGGGGATGAGGTTTGAGATCGCAGCCTTTACTTTTTCAGTGACCACCACACTAGATTGATACGCCTGTCCCCCATGCACAACTCGATGACCCACGATATCAATCTCTTCCAAACTCTGAATCACTGGGGTTGACCCTTGCCACAGCGTCTGCAACAAATGCAAGAGGGCATCGGTTTTAGAGATTGAAGATAGGACTTCTTTGAATTCGTGGCCTTGTGAGGTCTCAACCACTAACACTGCATCATTTTGGGAGTGCCAATCCAGATGAGCTTCCCAAGTAGGAATAGGTGGGTGCTCTGGGAGTTCCCCTTCCAGGGTGTACAAACAGCATTTATAGCTACTAGAGCCAGCATTGAGTACTAGAATATTCACCCTTTTACCCCTCTTGAACCACAGAATTTTTCATGCAAATGAGCACTGTTATCTTCGGTCAGCCCAAGTTTTGCTGACTGAAAATCGTAGCTGTTGCCTCCACTCTGAAACAGTAGGCCGTAGTGATTACACGTCATTACTCTGAAAAAGTAGTGGCATAGGGCCACTTCCAATTGACAATTTCATCTTGGTCCTTCGGGTTGTCGGTTGGTAATACCAATTTCGTGTGAGGACGAACTGTTTGACTCAAATGATTGACCATTATTCAGTGCTTTCGAAGATCTATACAGGTCATTTGGCTGGGTAATTGGTATAAAGCAATGGTATGCGGACTTTTTAGACGAGTTGTTGAAGCAGGGCAACGCTTTCTCTTCGTGCATTATCTGTATCCTGGCCGATCCCCGATAGGGCAACAAGATAGGTTCCTCGCTCGCCCTATGGTTACCGCCAGTAAAAAGCTATCGCTCTATCTGACTTCTGGTAGCTTCTGAAGGAAACCTTAAATTTTCGATAAATGTTAGATAGGTACCTTGGTATAGAGAACGAAACAATCAGAATAAAAATGGCAACAATCGCAGGTGTATGGATGGTCGCAACAAAAGACTGTATCAACTCCCAGTGCCCCATTGAGTTCACGCTCCAGATATTAGAGGGCAAGTGGTCAATCCCTATTTTGCGAGAATTATTTAGTGGCACTCGACGAACACATCAGCTTTTGGAAGCTTTACCTGGCATCAGCAGTAAAACACTCATGGTTCGGCTGCGCACTCTAGAGCATTATGGCCTGATTGAGCGCCAAATCTTTGCGGAGGTTCCTCTGCATGTTGAGTATTCTATTGCCGAGAAGGGCCAACAAATTCAGCCAGTACTCACTGCCTTATATCAAGTGGGGCTGCAATGGCTGCAGCAAAAAGATTGTGATTGCCCTCTGGGTGAGAAAGCGTCAGCAGTCTGGTAAAAGCAAAGATATAACCTATTGATGCTCTTTCCCAAACAAATAGTCTGCTATGACTGTTGGCAGGGGAGTGTCAAGAATTTTGTGTAAGCTCAATGATCTAGTCAATGGGGAAGCGTTCAGGGAACTCAATGGCAAATCTTGCTAAAGCTGCTTTCCAATCTCGAATCGGCATCGTCCATTTTTTGGAAATATTGTTGAGGGCAAGATAGAGCAGTTTGAAGACAGAGGTTTCATCTGGGAATGCTCCTTTAGTTTTCAAAACCTTTCTGAGACTACGATTGACTGATTCAATAGCATTGGTGGTGTAAATAACCTTGCGAATGTCAGGCGGATAATCAAACAAAGGAATCACCCTTTCCCAATGGCGCAGCCAGATTTGGCTGATGGTGGGATAGACCTGATCATACTTGTCTGCAAAGTGAGTCAGAGCATCTTCCGCTTCACAGACCGTTGCAGCTTGATAAATCGGCTTGAGATCGGCTGCAACTTCTTTGCGATGTTTCCAACTGACATATTCGAGGGAATTGCGGATCAGGTGGACAATACACAGTTGCACACGAGTCTGAGGATAAAGGGTTTCAATGGCTTCTGGGAAACCCGTCAATCCGTCTACACAAGCGATAAAAACATCTTGCAGTCCCCGATTTTTGAGATCTGTCAAAATCTTGAGCCAAAACTTAGCCCCTTCGCGTTCTTGGGGTCCAATCCATAGGCCCAGGACTTCTTTGTGGCCATCGAGGTTGATGGCCAATACCACATACACTGCCCGACTTTTGACCCGTCCTTCTTGGCGGATTTTGACGTACAGTGCATCCAAAAACAGGATGGGATACAGCGCATCCACTGGGCGAGTTTGCCACTGACGGACTTCTTCCACAATCGCATCGGTGACTTGTGAAATCAGGGTGGGGGATAGCTCAATGCCATATAACTCTTCAAGCTGGGCTTGGATATCTCGGGTACTGTTCCCCCTCGCATACAGCGCCAGAATCTTGTCATCAAGACCCGCCAATCGACGCTGGCCTTTAGGCACAATAATCGGCTCAAATTCACTAAAACGGTCACGAGGAATCTGGAGGTCGAAGGCACCTTGTTCGGTGTTGATCGTTTTGGCGGAATACCCATTACGACTATTGCCCGATTTTGAAGGCGATGGAGACTCTCCCTCGGGTGTGTTTTGCAGATGATGGGTCAATTCTGCTTGTAAGGCTCGCTCAATTAGGCGTTTTGATAACTGCTTGATCAATCCCTCCTCTCCCAATATCTGCTCAGGACTGCTGTAGTCCTCCATCAGTTCATCAAGAAGTTGCTCTACTTTAGGTTCAGAGTGGCGTTGGTTTTTCAAAGCGGTCTCCTTCAATCTGGATGTACTTTAAACCGCTTACACAAAATAATTTACAGTCTCTTGGCACCCCTAAAACCTTCCGCCTTCAAACAGGGTTAGGAACGCTTGCTTGGCAATAATCGACGAATAATGTTGCCTTCATGTTCACCCCCTTTCAACATCCGATTCCAGTAAATCCAGGGCAATACATGACGTTTTAAAAACCACATACTGGCGCGCTCCTGGGTCGGATCCAAAGGAAAACTGGGATCAAGGTTCTGCTCGTAATCAAATTCTGCCAGAATAGTTTTGCCATACCCTGTGATTAATGGGCAGCAGCTATAGCCCTGGTATTTCCCAGACAAAGCGGCTTGATTCATATGAGCCATCAGATTCTGAACCAGTACTGGCGCCTCTCTCCGAATAGCTGCTGCTGTCTTGGAAGTGGGTAGTGAAGAGGCATCTCCCAAACTAAAAATATTGGGATAGCGATTATGTTGGGTGGTGTACTGATTCACATCAACCCATCCCCCGGGTCCATCCACTGACAAGGAACTCTGCTTGATCACATCGGGTGCGCTCATGGGTGGCGTCACATGAATCATGTCATAGGGGATGGAAATCGTTTCTGTTTCAGCATCCTTTGTGACCTCGAAGATAGCAATTTTTTCGGCTGACTGAATTTCTTGCAAATTATGGCTTGTTTTGAGATGAATACTCTTACGCTGAACGACCTCCATCAAAGCTGGCACGAACGCATCAACCCCAAAGATCTTGCCTGTTGCGGTGCAATAGCTAATCGTCGTGTTTTGGCGTACCCCATTTTGTGCAAAGGTCTCTTCCGCCAGGTACATCACTTTTTGGGGAGCCCCTGCACACTTGATGGGGGTAGCAGGATAGGTGAAGATAGCATTGCCACCTTTAAAGTTTTGGATGGTCTCCCAGGTGTACGTTGCACCCTGGATGGCGTAGTTACTACACACTCCTCCCTGGCCAAGAGCATCTTTGAGTCCTTTGATCTGATCCCAATCGATCTGAATGCCGGGACATACGACCAGATAGTCATAGGAAACCTGAGTGCCATTATCTGTGTGTAGGCTATTGTGGTCAGGATCAAATTGCACGACCCGGTCCTGAAGCCAGGTCGCCTCCTGTGGAATCTGTTTCTGTTCAGATTGAACCGTTTTCTCAAAGGGAATACAGCCTCCGCCAACCAAAGTCCAACCTGGCTGATAGTAGTGCTGGGCAGAGGGCTCAATGATCAGAATATCTAGCGATCGCATCTTTTTCAGCAACTGAGCAGCTACCGTAACCCCCGCAGATCCACCGCCAACGACAACAATTTGGTGAAAAATAGACTGCTGCGATGTCGTTGCTGCAACGGGCTGAGTGGCTGTCATAGCTTTATATCCCTTGAATAGACGCTACGGTTATTATCCCGGATGACTCCCATCCAGTGGCTAGAGTCACCCAAAATTTTTAAAGTCTCTTGCTTGGCTGAGTTCTGAATTGGGCAGTCCTGCTGACTGAGTTATTGTTCCTAGCAGGTTCGAAGCCAGCTTCAATTCTAACTATAGTCTGTAGGCAGCTAGCGGATATAGAATCATTAGCATTGTTTCCAGCTTTTTTGGCAGTGATACAATCTATCTACGATTGGCCTTGTTAGCTTCGAAAGCTGGGACGTTCAATCGCAGTCAGGTATGGTAAACAGATGCAATATTCCCCTGATCAGATATGCAATGCAGCTAAGGCAATACAACCCTATATTGCGGAGCTGCTCGATGCTCCGAGAGCTCAACGCTTAGAGAGGCAACTAGAGGGTCTACTATCTACATCCTCATTAAGGCAAGGGAGTCATACTGAACTTGTTAATCTTCTGTTGGAGTATAAAACCACCCGAGATTGGATCAGGCTGTATTTAGAAGAACAATATCCTGCTGAAGATATTCTCAAAGCACTTAGAGTTTATTATCCTCTCCCAGGGATCAAAAATTCTGTAGAAAGTCCTAGATATATCTGCCCTGTCGAAAAATGCCATCAGAATTGGTATCGTCAGAGTCGAGAGGAAGAAATTCCGACCTGTCCAATTCATGATTTGAAACTCGTCATTGACTACTAAAGAACAATCCACTGCCAATTTGGTAGAAATCTTCTCTGCCATTCAAGGCGAAGGACTCAACGTGGGGACGCGCCAAATTTTTGTTCGCTTTGGTGGGTGTGATCTGCGTTGCCATTTCTGTGATAGCGCTCATACTTGGACGGAAAAGAGCACTTGTCGTATTGAACAATCCCCTGGCTTACGGAACTTTATTAAGCAGGAAAATCCAGTCACGATTCCCCAGCTATTGCAGTGGCTTGGCGATCAAGATCAACCGGGTCTTCATGACAGTATTAGTTTGACGGGGGGAGAGCCCCTTCTCCAGTCAGCATTTTTAAAAGTTCTACTACCTCGCATTCGCCACCAAACGCAGTTGCCACTCTATCTAGAAACAGGGGGACATCACCCAGAAGCATTAGGCGAACTATTGCCTGATCTCGATAGTGTGGGCATGGATCTGAAATTACCCAGCGTTAGCGGTGAGTCCTACTGGTACCAGCACCAGCACAGCCTAGAGCGATGCCATCAGGCTGGAGTAGAAGTTTTTTGTAAGGTGATTATTTCTGCGGAAACGGAGTGGTCAGATTTAGCGAAGGCCATGCAACTTATTACTAACATCAGCCCAGCGATCTCTATTTTTTTGCAACCCGTTACGCCTTTGTCGGATCGCCATCCTGTGCGACCACCAACGCCTCGTCAAGTATTGACCTGGCAGGCTGACTTGAAAAAAATTGGCGCTCAGGTCAAAGTAATACCTCAAACTCACAAATTCATGGGGCAACTTTAACGTTAGGACGTTTTGTCCTGTAACCAGTTTTTCAAGTCTTCTTCATCTCTAAAGTCCAATAGTGCTTCTCCCAGATCCTCGACCTGATTGACTGGCAAGCGACGAACATGGGCTTCGAGGTTTGGATTGAGATCTCCAATCCGTCGCTTCAGCAATCGAAAAACAAGGGTGAGGGCTTCCCGTTCTGCCCCCTGCTGCTGATTTTCTCGGGTGGAGCTATTAAGCAAATTGGCAATCCGCTCTCGTTCTAAAAGGCCCATCCGTTCCATTTCGGTCTGCAAAACTTGTTCTTCAGCAGGAGTCAGGTCGAGAAATACTTCAATAAACTCAGAAATAAACTGGACATGCTGAGTCTCTAAGCGCAAATTTGTGAGTAATCTTAGACATTCGGCTTTAACGACGGGGCGGTCAAAAGTCTGTACATTCATAGTGGGCATCAATGCTGCCGCCACCGGGTTACGCCGTTGTAAAAAGTCACGCCAGTTTAATCGATGCAGTTGAATAGCATCAAAACTGAAGTCCAAAACTTTGCGATCAACAAACTCTACTCGGTATCCATTGGTCTCTGAACGTTTTGAAGCATCTGAGGGCTGCAAAATAATAGGATAGATGGGTAGATTATATTTAGCATCCAGTCGGGCAAAAGTATGGAAAATATGACGTTCTAGCTTAATGGTAGTATCAGACGAATTCTCTAGATGAACCCAAAAACAAGATTCTTGGCCGCGCATTCGCACCTGCACTAAGATCTCAGAGCAGAAAGCAGCTTCTTTCTGTAGCTCAGATGCTTGCTCCTGAGGTTTTAAATATTCCTCATCTGCTAGCAAGCGAATCGATTTGGGGTCTATGGCGACCGCAATTTTGGGAAAGAACAGATCAACAAATTCCAAGAAAAAGGTTTTGAGTAAGTCCTTAAATAGACGATCGCGATCGACCATCGTTAATCTTTACCCCACAACTAAATCGTTTTCACCCTAACATCCTCAGGTTGAGATCGCGATTTTCCCCTAAAAAATAATCATTGTACCCAGAGAAAATTCAACGAGGTATTCTTATGCCAGTGCAAAATGCCATGCGATGCGCCTAAGAAACTCCTACCGCTGTTGCTAAGCCCAGATAGCGAATGCCTTCTGGGGTAATTTCAAAGCGACAGGGCCATACGTCTACTCCCGCGGTCACCGCTGCCCTTAATAACCTGCCGTACTCTGGGTCAGCCTGATCACCGGGAGCAAAGGTGGTGCAATCGCCGCGATTGATAAAAAATACTAAGCTAGCCCGTGCGTCTGGCAGCATTGTAACTAACTCGCGAATATGTTTTTGCCCACGGGTTGTCACGGTATCTGGGAATAATACCTGCGGTCCAATCGCCCAAGTCGCACTTTTAACTTCTAGATAAATGGGTTTAGTTTCCGTACCTGTGAGTAAAAAATCAATTCGACTTTTTTCTTGTCCATAGCGAACTTCAGCCTTGATTTGATCGTAGTCTCCTAACTCTGGTAGTAGATGCTGCTGGAGTAAAGCTTTGATCACAATATTAGGAATTTGGGTATTCACGCCTACCCAGGTGGGTTGAGACTCACAAACCTCAATCATTTCCCAGGTGTAAGCTAATTTACGCTTAGGATTATGACTGGGAGAAATTAACACCCGACTGTTTGGCGTAGAAATCCCGGTCATCGGTCCAGTATTGGGACAATGGGCGACAACCACTTCACCCGACTCTAATTCAATATCTGCAAAAAATCGTTTGTATCGCTTGATCAGCTTACCTGCAATCAAGGATGGGTATTGATACAACCAGTCAGTCATTTTAATTTTGGATTGTTAAGGATATAGGTCGAATTAGATTTGACTCACCAATGCCGTATTGTCCCAAATGAATGACAAAAATGGTTAACCTCCAGTTCAGAACCAACTGAACTAGAGGTTAAAGGAAATGGCGATAAAATCTATGGACTAGCTAGCGATATACTCTCGGACTTCACCTTTACGACGACGCAGAGAGTCTAGGGCCTGCCGTTCTAATTGTCGAACCCGTTCCCGACTCAAGCTGAGCTGTTGGCCTACTTTTGCCAGGGATAACTCCTTACCATTGTCAAGGCCAAATCGAAGCATCAACACATCGCGTTGTTGAGGAGTTAATTCCTGTAGCAACTGGTCAACATCATCTTTGAGGGCTTCAGTTGTCGTAAATTGCTCAGGAGATTGACCATCATCTTCTAGCAAATCCCGTAACTCTGTATCTTGATTGTCGCCCACTCTCAAATCTAAGGAAATAGGTTGACGGGCAATGGTCAGATAATCTCGGATTTGGCTAGGCTCCAATTCCAAAGCCTCGGCAATTTCAGCAGGGGTTGCACTTCGACCCAGCTTTTGAGACAGTTCCCGCTGCGCTTTTTTGATTTTGTTGAGCTTTTCCGTGATATGAATGGGGAGTCGAATGGTGCGAGCCTGTTGGGCGATCGCGCGGGTAATGGCCTGCCGAATCCACCAATAGGCATAGGTAGAGAACTTATAACCCCGAGTCGGATCAAACTTTTCTACCCCTCGCTCTAGACCCAATGTTCCTTCTTGAATCAAGTCTAAAAGTTCCAAATTACGCTTCTGGTATTTCTTGGCAACTGAAACCACAAGGCGCAGATTGGCTTCAATCATCTTTTGCTTAGCTTGGGTGCCTTGATGTAGAGATAATTCTAATTGAGATGGGCTCAGATTAGCTCGATTGGCCCATACATCTAAAGAGGGTTCGTATCTGAGTTCATCCGTTAAAGTTTGCTGCAACTCTAAGAGGGCCATCATGGCCTGCACTTGCTTACCAAAAACGATTTCTTGTTCATGAGTCAACAAAGGAACCCGACCGATCTCATGCAGATAAGTACGGACCATATCCGTCGTTGTAGACACTGAGATAGCTTGTTTTTTGGCTTTAGTTTTGGTCATGGACTTGAGCTACCCCCTTTAGGAAGGTGATGTTGGCATAGGGCTATCCAGTTTTCTATAAGATAGCGGCTGATGTAAGCAGTAGAATTGATAAGGATAGATGATCAAAAACAGATAAATTAAAAACGAAGTCAGTATGAGTTTGTTCTTTTATAATAGGCCATTTTTCTGAGCTTGGTGAAGCTTGGAAGATCGGGAAACCGTATCCTATTGGTATATTCCAGCCTTACCCTTCATCTTTGACAAGGTTGACAGATGCCAATAGACAAGTTGATCAACCTGTTCATCCTTAGACTCATTTGTAGCCTACTAAGTTTCAAAACAACTACATCTTCGCTTATGTACCTGAAAATACGCTGAGCGAAAGCCAGAGATCAATCTTTTCAGCTATCTACCTCAACATTGTGGCAATGATCTACGCCATAGCGTACCCCAGACAATTACTCAATTTTCAATACCTATACTGGCTTAAGACTAATTTCATTATTGTTCTAGTAGAGAGATGGTCTGTGCTCATTTCTTTCAGTAAGAAGCTTGATAAAATCTTGATCCCCATCCTTAATAGACCTGCAAAAGACTCAGAAATCGTACTATTATAATAAGTAACTTAAATAAGTATTAAAAATTAACTTAAATACTTGCAAATCTCTACCTTATGCCTTCCAATTCAATCGCTCTAATGAAACATAATCTTGCTCGTCGAGTGTTCACTGCTTGTGTTGGTCTCATACTCAGCTTCGGCCTCTGGGTTGCTGTTCCCCCCGCTTACGCTTTTGATTCACCGGAATTATTGCCAACAGAGCCAACCTCTATCGTAGACTTAGACAAAGCTTTGACCACGATACAGAAACATAAGCTTGATCAAGACTTAGATGATTTCGAGCAGGCAACCGGGTGGAAGCTAAGAATTTTGACGCAATATGACCGGACGCCGGGTCGAGCCGTTAAAGATTTTTGGAATTTGGATGAGAAAAGCGTGCTTTTGGTCGCTGATTCTAGAGGTGGGAATATTCTCAATTTCAATGTGGGTGATTCCGTCTATCAGCTACTGCCCCGCACCTTTTGGGTCGAACTACAGACTCGGTTCGGCAACCAATACTTTGTAGAAGAGAATGGTGAAGACGAATCCATCATTCAAGCGATTAATTCCGTGAAGACTTGCCTCGATCGAGGCGGTTGTCGAGTGGTGCCTGGTCTGCCCCAGGAACAGTGGATATTTACGCTGATTACTTCTGTGATGGGTGGCATTATCTGTGGTTTTTCAGCCCATCCTCGCACACCCGATCAAGCGTTTGCCTGGCAGTGGATGTTGATCTTTTCACCGCTTTGGGGTATCTGTTTCTTCTCTTTTGGTATTGGTCCAGTTGTGGCCCGTACCTCTGAATGGTTACCCATTATGCGTAATGTTGCCGGGTTTTTGATTGGGTTCTTAATTGCATTTTTGACCCCTATTTACAAGGCACCGCCGACGTCTGAGGTCTAGAACATCTGCAGAGGCGAGTCATTGCCAAGCAAAGCGATGTCTGCAAAAAGCACCGCTTTGCTTGGCAGGACTCATGATCATCCTGTTTTCAAAAGCTGTCGTGTTTCTTGGGCAGCAGCCTGCATGGCTGCAGATGGGGTTTTACGACCTGTTAAAGCGGCACTGAGATAGCGTTGCAGGATATCCGATGCTTGAGCATATTGGGCAATGGGAGGACGCAGGACAGAACTTTCGATCACCTTCTGCAAGTCGGGGAGATATGCATACTCAGCGACTAATGTGGGATCAGTAAATAGAGCTTTGCGGCTGGGGACAAACCCCGATGCCATAATGAATTTGCGTTGGGCTTCGGTACTACTGAAATACTCAACGGCTTTCCAAGCCGCATCAGGATGGCGAGTGGTTTTTGAGATTCCTAGCCCCCATCCTCCCTGACAAGCGCCACTTTGCAACCCAGCAGCATGAACCATGGGTTTGATACCAAATTTGCCTTGAATTTTAGAGCTAGGTTCTGTATTGCCTAGCTTCCAAGCGTAGGGCCAATTCCGCATAAACACAGCCGCCCCGTTTTGGAACTGAATTCGGACTTCTTCTTCTTCATAAGCAGTGGTGCCAGTCGGCGAAACTTTGTCAGCAATGGTGGTTTGCAAAAACGCTAGGGCTGCGATCGCTTTCTCTGTATCCAAGCCTACTTCTTTAGTTTCCGGATTAATCCAGTAGCCCCCAAACCCTTCCAGTATTTCCACAAACATGGCGGCTGCACCTTCATACTGCTGTCCCTGCCAGAGATAGCCCCATTTGGCTTTGCCCTGGGATTGCAGTGTTTTAGAGATTTCAATCAAGTCTTTTGTCGTTTCGGGTGGGTCAAAGCCTGCCTCGTCCAGTAAATCCTGGCGATAGTAGAGCATCCCCCCATCTGAACGGAAGGGCATACGGTAGAGACCCTCTTCGTAGCGGCCACCGTCGACATCACCTTCCATAAACTCGGACAATTCAGAGGCCGAGATCCGATCGGTTAAGTCCAGTAGCCATCCGGCCGCGGCAAATTTAGGAGCCCAGACAATATCCATGTAGATCAAGTCGTAGGGAGAATCACCTAACAGAAAAGAGGTGGTGTAGAGGTCTTCCCGTAAGTTGGTGGCATTCGGGCCTTCAATCAGGTCAACTTTGATATCAGGATTGGCGGCTTCAAAATCTTCGACGATAAGTTCCCAATTGGGAATTTCTTGCCCCTGGAGCATCATAGTTAAACGTACGGGCTGCTGAGCCCACACCCAATAGCTCCCTAGAACACTACAACAAACTAGTAGGCTCAATAGGATAAAACGCAGTCGTTTGGACAAGCGTTTGAATGGATTGGGGGGGCGCCAGAGTTGCGATCGCATAGTCCACCTTTTATTGATCAATCCCGCAGCAGGGTGTCTCATCACTCTAGATCCCTCCTGCTGAAAAATCAAAAGCCAATAGTGTGCAAGCTGTCTACCAACGACTAATGTAAAAGAAGGGTAAATCGTTCGCTAAAATCATGACTCACCCATTTGCTTCAGAAACAGCAATACCTCTCACCCTCACCGAACCAGCTGATGCTTTACCGACAATCAAGTTTTTGCAGCAACCGACTCGCCCAGATTGGATCGAGCAAGCGCTTCAGAACTTAGACACCATTTTGTTGGATCATTCCCACTGCGAACGTAAAGCCGCAGGAGTGGCAGTGAATATGATGTTTCGCTACCCGTCCTATCAGCAGTTGGTACGAACCCTAACAGCGATCGCGAGAGAGGAACTGGAACATTTTGAATTAGTCAATCAATGGTTAGATCGCCGCGGGATTGCTTTAGCCCCTTTACCCGCCCCACCCTACGGATCTAAGCTTAATGCTCAAATTCGTCGTAACGAACCGGATAGATTATTAGATATGTTGCTGGTATCGGGTTTGATCGAAGCCCGCAGCCACGAGCGATTAGGGTTATTGGCCCAACACATCCCAGAGTCGGAACTGGCCAAGTTTTATCGTAGTTTAATGGCATCGGAAGCCCGTCACTATGGGGCCTATTGGGTATTAGCGACGACCTATTTTGAGGGAGCAGAGGTCAAAGCCCGTCTCCAGGAATTAGCTACTATCGAAAGTGAGCTGCTCTCTGTCCCCCATCCGTACCCTCGGATTCATAGCTAATGCAAGACCAATTTGGTGAGTTCACCCTACGGGATTGGCACCCTCAGGATCGGCAAGAGGCGGCAGAGGTGATTGGCGCCGTGTTAGCAGAGTATGGTATCGACTGGGAACCGGACGGGGCTGATCGCGATGTTTTGGAGGTGGAAACAGCCTATCTCCAAAGGAACGGAGCCTTTTGGGTCGTGGAGTCGCAAGGACGATTGATAGGGACAGCGGCCTTTTACCCAGTTGACCGTGGAGAAAGGGCAGTAGAAATCCGCAAGATGTATTTGTTGCCTAGAGTGCGAGGTCAAGGGTTAGGGCGCTGGTTGTTGGGGCGGTTAGAGCAAGAAATTGCGGACCAGGGTTTTCAGACCGTATGGATTGAAACGGCATCGGTCCTGAAGGAGGCAGTCTGTTTATATGAGAGCAGTGGGTATTTGCCCACAACAGGCATTGAGACGGAACGCTGCGACTTAATCTACTCCAAGGTGTTGAATGTCCCCTTAGACAAGCTAGCTCACCAGGCTCAGTCCTCCATCAAGGGTTGATTGCGATGAGTCGACGTCTATGCAACAGTTCAATGAAGATGAGCTGGGGCAATTGAAGCAGGTAACAGCATGGAGAACGAAGACCAAGGAAAAACGTCATTACAACAGCGGGTGTTTGAAATCCTAGAGGTTGCTAATGCGGGCGATCGCGCGAGTCGACTTTTTGATATCAGTCTGCTTGTGCTAATTTTAACCAACTTAATGGCAATTACTCTGGAGACCGTTGCAGGGCTGTCACGGCAGTACGCCTTCTATTTTGAGACATTTGAAACCATCACCATCACCATTTTTTCGATTGAATATCTCCTTCGTTTCTGGTCTTGTACAGCGGCTCCAGAGTTTCAGCATCCAGTTTTAGGCCGGATCAAATTCGTCTTGACGCCACTGGCATTGATCGACTTACTGTCCCTGGTCCCGTTTTATATCCCCTTACTATTGCCAGTAGATTTCCGATTTATCCGATTTGTGCGGCTCTTAAGAGTCTTACGTTTATTTAAGCTCAGCCGATATTCTCAGCCGTTCCAAGCCCTCAGCAATATTTTTCAAGCCAAGCGAGATGAGTTGATTGTGACGTTGGTTGCTGTTCTAGGGCTCCTGTGGTTGGCATCAACGCTCATGTATTTCATTGAGCACGATACTCAACCACAAGCATTCGCCAATATTCCGACCACCATGTGGTGGGGGGTAATGACGATCACAACAGTGGGATATGGGGACGTATACCCGATGACCATCGCGGGTCGAATTCTAGGGAGTTGTATCTCCATTTTGGGAATCTGCCTGTTTGCTCTACCTACCGGGATTATTGCAACTGGATTTACGGAAGAACTAGAACGGCAAAAACGCAAACCGCCTTTAGAAGAAAGTACTTGTCCTCACTGTGGCAAAGCGTTATAGCCCTCTTGTATCACTTCAAGAGAGATCCATATACATCGATATCTCACAAATCAAATAGTAGGCAGTGGTTCAGGTTGTTCTTCTCCCGCTCCAAGCCCCAAAGCGCCACTAGGATAAGTAGATTGCCAAAGAGTACTTGCTTCTCCGCAATTTTTGCAGATAAATCAGCTCATATCGAGCTAACCCTTAGATCATTGACCTGAGATGTCCTCGGCCTAAATATTGATGCTTTGAGGGATCTTGTTAGGGTGCAGAAAATTATAGAAAGTGGGACGGGTACTGTTGCGATCATTAATCATGATGCCGATTTCGTCCAACCGCCGTTGAAAAATCTTTAGAGGCGTCTCTACCCTTGTATCAGTAAAGTAAGCGTCTCCATACTCACCAAGTTGAGTGTAGTAAAGAGCGCCTAACAAGTAAGTCATATTCATTTGGGTTTCCGCTTGTTTTAGAGACGGCAACAAATTGAAGTAGTCCTGGGTCGTTGCATTGGTGGATGTGGGAGCTGGGCAGTATCCAGCCAAAGGTAAATTGGGAATATAGGTCATATAAGCCGATTGAGGAAAGTTAACCGCAGCGTGTTGGGCACTACCTGTAAAAATAATGAGTGTGATCATATCTGTGAGGTAGGCTTTGGTGCGGAGGCTAGCCGTTCCTTGATCAACGCTGGTTTCACCGATATCAATCATGCGACCTCCATCTTCGGCCATCATTTCTTGTAGCCAGGCTTGCAGCTCAGTATCCTCGACCACATCCTGGTCACTGCGGTAATACAATCCTAGATAGCTGTCCACCCAATCATGAATTGCCTCCCAAAGCAGTAGGGCATCATCTCGGTATGGATAATCAGGGAGCTGGTCGGAATTGTCAACTCCCCGCTTGGTCAGGGTGGCGGGTAGCATGGAATCATTGAATCCAAAGGGAAAGCCCTTGACGGCCTTGACACTCATTTTTTTAGAGGACTCAATCGTGCCTGACATAACGGCATCTACGGTGCCCCCATCATTGATTAAGCCGGAAACGGCGGCATTATTGATGAATAGGGTGCCTTCAAAATGGGGACGCAGTAGCACACTAAGGGGATGATTGGGAGCTAATTGACGGTAGGTAGCAACCACAATCGGTTCAATCAGCAGGTGAGTCCGGCCCAGATGAGAAATCAACTCATGATAGTTACCATCTGCGATTTGGACAATAGTTTTAGCTATCTGCCAAGCCCAGTGCGCCGACTGAGGACTGCCCTGTGGCGGTGGGGTAAAAATAGGATTGTCTACTCCCGGCTGCTGATGACATTGAATCGCTACCACCATTAGCGAGCAGCCATCAGCAGGAACGGCAAACAAAGCTAGGGGTGCGTAGACATACTTTTGGGCATCTGGGAAGGTTCCCGGTTCTAGGGCTTCGAGGACAGCATAATCTGTGATGTAGAGTCGACCTTCTTGCTGGGCTCGCTGGAGGGAATCATCGGTTCCCATGACACTTTGGTAGTGGTCGTTAGTGACTAGAAAGTGGTCGGGAAGTACTGAACATTTTTCCAGAACTAAAGGGTTTGCACCTGCCACCCGCTGGGCCGTAAATGCATAGTCCGTCCAGAATTGATGACTGATGCAAGGCAGATAGATGATTTGAAATAGGTCGTTATAGGATCGAAACAGGGTGCCATAATCTTCAAAACTGTCCGGGGTCTGCATGGCCTCCATTTTTTGGGTATGGCGGTCGAGCTTTTGCTGCTCTTGGGTATGTTCTCTAGGACCCTGTACTTCTGAGGTGAGCGTTCTCAGTAATGGAGGATTTACAACTCCCATCGGTTTTGCTAGCGTTGCCGCATCTGGGGATATTTCCAGGTCGGAAGTCGGTTTCCGGCCATCTCGTAATCGCTGAAACCAGCGAATGATGGGTAAACCTTTGGCCAGCAAAAATTTGAGGAAATCTGCACGCTCAGGATTATTGAGAAATCGAGTGACGCGGGCTAGCCAGGCATACCGACGAAGCTGGCGAAAAGCACCTTTTTCATTAACATCTTGCAATGCCTGATTCGCGTCAATTCGCAGCAGTAAAGATAAGGCATCTTGAATCCAGTCAAACTTACCAATAGATTGATCTTGAGGGGGAACTTCTGCTGCCATTGCCCCACCATCAGGGAGGTAGGTGTAGGTATAGCGATATTCTTGGCGAGCAGCAGTCAATGCAGTTTGGCGTGGATCTGGATTGGGATCAGTTTGGGGCAAAAAGATATTCATAGGACTCACTGAAAAGCTAATAAGTAGGATGAATGAAAGTAGACTGTGATCAGATTTAGTAGGCAGATTGAGCCTACTGGTTCGTAGAGTTGAAGAAAACAGTATCGAAATTGAGGAAATAACGATGAGGACTCATCAGACCAAAGCTGCATGGGTAACCGTACCAATTTAGTAGGTTTAAATAGTTAGATTTTGGTCTGTGAACTCATGAATTTCTAACGCAAAGGTTAGCAAGCAGTGACTATCGATACAGGGAACAAATAGGTCTACTACAAAGTATGCTGGGTCTGTCCTCTTAGGAAAGTGATCGATATCAAAGGACTATTGATAGTTATCGAAGAGTGCTCTAAATTAACAGGTATAGCCTGTATCAAATTTCAAAGAAATAAATATTAATTTCATTCTTAGAAAGTTTTATTGAGTAGATTAGAAAGCTAAACAATTTACACAAAGATTTAATGTGCTTACTGAGAGATGCTATTAAAAAAAAGATGCACAATGCTGACATAGGCAATTTTGATTGTTGCTGCTGTTGATCTATCAAGCTTTGGGATAGGTTTTACGAATCTGTGATGATTCTTTGCGATAGCTACAGGCTGGTCGGAGACCATCGCCGTCTATTCAAAAAACCCTGTTCTAGATCTGTTGATCACCTTCTCAATTTCCATACCTAACGCAAAGGAGGGAGGGCGTCGGTATCACCGAAATCAGCCTGATTTGTGGAAAATCTCTCAGTTCGGCTGGTCAATTTACAGTTTTTATCTCAGCACTCATGTCCGATCTATCTAGCCTGCAGCGCTTACTTCAGTTATCAAGCCCCACCCTACCTGTGGGGGCCTACAGCTACTCAGAAGGAATGGAGTGGCTAGTGGAAACTGGCACCATTCACAACGCTACTCATTTACAGGAGTGGTTGCTACAAGAGCTAGCCTATGGAGCCATTCGGATGGAAACGGCAGTGATGGTGCGGGGGTATCAGGTTACATCCAATCGTAATTTTGCCGGGTTGCAAACCTGGAATGCTTGGCTATCAGCAACTCGGGAAACGGAAGAGCTGAGACTTCAAAGCTGGCAAATGGGGCGATCGCTCTTGCGATTATGTTTAGATTTGCAAGATCAGGAGAGTACAGATTCGGAGCTGCACGAGCATTGTCATCAATTACTGCAGGGGGGATGTAATTTTGCGATCGCATTCGGCATCACTGCCACCCTCTGGCAAATCCCCCTCGAATCAACCGTGCTGGGTTATCTCCACAGTTGGGCTACCAACCTCATTGGCGCAGGTATCAAACTCATTCCCTTGGGGCAAACGGTTGGTCAAAAACTTCTATTTCAGCTTCAACCCCAGTTAGAGGCAGCTACCCAAACCATTCTCACCCTTCAAGATGGCGATTTGATGAACTGTGGGTGGGGCTTAGCGTTAGCCAGCATGGCTCACGAGACCCAATATAGTCGTTTATTTCGGAGCTAATGCTCCAGACCATGTAGACAAGACAGCCTGTAAGATACAGTCATCTTCCTTACCCTAAGCAGAATGGCACTCTTCCATAAACGAGGACTAACAGAAATATGAATTCGTTGCGAGTCGGAGTCGCAGGCCCAGTGGGATCAGGCAAAACTGCATTAGTTGATGCTTTGTGCAAAGCCTTGCGACACCAATATAATCTTGCCGTGGTCACCAACGATATCTATACCCAAGAGGATGCCCAATTTCTCGTTCGCAGTCAGGCATTAGCAAAAGAAAGAATCTTAGGCGTCGAGACAGGCGGTTGCCCTCACACCGCTATTCGCGAAGATGCTTCTATCAACCTGGCTGCGATTGAAGACCTAGAGCAGAAGTTTGATCCCTTAGACATCATCTTTGTGGAAAGCGGCGGTGATAACTTAGCGGCCACCTTCAGCCCTGAACTTGTCGACCTCACAATTTATGTCATTGACGTGGCTGGTGGGGACAAAATTCCTCGCAAAGGGGGGCCGGGGATTACTAAGTCTGACCTGCTGGTCATCAACAAAATTGATCTGGCGCCCTACGTGGATGCTAGCTTAGAGGTGATGGAACGTGATACCAAAGCCATGCGCGGTTCTAAACCTTTCTCTATGACCAATCTCAAGCATCAAGTAGGTCTGCCAACAGTGATTGATTTCGTTGTTGAGCATATTCCCCCCCCCGGTAATGAGCTGAGATTAGCTCAGACTTCAAGAATTGATTGATGAGTAATGTGCACATTCTCGGTGCAGAACAAGCCCCGCCCATCAGCGCAAATTTCCTTATTCATCCTTTTTTTCGGAGGTTTGATACGCTGTGACAATGCCCAACAGCCGAACACTCCTGAATCAAAAGTCGCTTTGGCCTGTGCTGAAAAATACGGTGAAGTTGACTCCGACAAGATTGAGCAGAAAGTTGCGACGTAGTTCCCAATCCTTAACCATATCGCTGTTATAGCAGTCCATCCATCCTCAGCCAGCCCAGACTTGAGTGCTGATCTCAATGCCCAAGCCCAGTCAGCAGAATTTCAAACCACAGCAACTGCCTTTATGGTCGGCTGACCCAGAAGGTCGACGGTTGCAAATGCCAGATGCTGAAGTCTGGTTCTACCCTGGCGCGTTTGATCACACAGAAGCCAATGACATTTTTGCGACTCTTCAACAAGAAATCGCCTGGCGACAAGACTCCGCGACTGTATTTGGGCGGCACCATTTACTGCCTAGACTAACAGCCTGGTATGGCGATCCAGGTAAATTCTATGCCTATTCCGGCATTTGCATGGACCCTTTACGCTGGACACCTACATTACTGCACATCAAAGCGGCGGTTGAGCGAATTGCTCTAGTTGAGTTTAATAGCGTCTTATTGAACTTCTACCGTCATGGCCAAGACAGTATGGGCTGGCACAGTGATGATGAACCAGAACTGGGTCCAAATCCTGTGATTGGTTCCGTCAGTTTTGGCGGTTGCCGCCGATTTTTGCTTAAACACAAAACCTACAAGGCCCTGCCCAAGGTAGAGTTGCTCTTAGCCAACGGTAGCTTCTTACTCATGCAAGGTCCAACCCAGCATTTCTGGCAGCACCATGTGCCTAAAACCAAACGTTCAGTTGATCCCCGGATTAATTTAACGTTTCGCGTGATTTGTTGATTTGACGTTGGTAAGGATAACTCAGACGTTACTGACCCAGATAGGCTGTCAAAACGTCCTGATTAGATTGGATTTCAGCGGGTGTGCCGACGGCGAGATTTTGACCTTCCGCTAATACCCAGACGCGATCGCACAAGGACATAATCACATCCATATTGTGCTCAATCACCAAGAACGTGATTCCGGCTTGGTTCCATTCCTTCACATGTTCGCAAATTTGCTGGATCAAAGTGGGATTGACGCCAGCCGCAGGTTCATCCAACAGCATCAGTTGAGGATCGGCCATCAGCCCCCGTGCCATCTCTAAGAGCTTGCGTTGTCCCCCAGACAGTGCCCCCGCATAATCATTAATTTTGGGGGCCAAGCCCACGGATTCCAGAATGACTTGGGCTTTTTCTCGCAGCCGTCGCTCTTCTTTACGAATAACATGGGCTTGAAAAAAGGTATTATGCAGCTTTTCTCCCGTTTGGTGGGGAGCAGCCAGCAGCATATTTTCAAGCACCGACAATCGGGAGAGGACACGAGCCACTTGAAACGTGCGAATCATCCCCTGTAGGGCAATTTTATGGGGCGGTAAGTTTTGAATGGGTTGGCCATTAAAGATGATGCGTCCACTATCGGGTGAAATAAAATTGCAGAGCAAATTAAACAAGGTAGTCTTGCCCGCCCCATTCGGGCCAATCAAACCAGTGATTTGGCCCGTCGGCACCTGAATTTCGGCATTATTAACTGCCTGGATGCCGCCAAAGGCTTTGGAAATCCCTTGCGCGGTTAGCAAGGGCATTTCCAGTTGAACTTGGGGGTCACCGCCAATGGGCTGATTCTTATCGTCCAAGAGTCAGTTCCTCCTTCTTGCCTAAAATGCCTTGGGGCCGCCACATCATCAATACAATCAACATCAGTCCAATCACCATCACTCGAAAGGCTCCCAGACGAGCATCATCTAGGGGCAGGATATTCGGTAAAACAAACCGGGTCACCTCGTTGTAAACCCAAAAAATGGCAGCTCCGAGCAAGGTGCCGACATTATTTCCTGACCCTCCGACCACGACAATAATCCAGGCTTGAAAAGTCAGCAAAGGGATAAAACCATCAGGATTAATAAAGGTCAGTTGCCAGGCATAAAAAGACCCAGCAATACCTGAGATCGCACCCCCCAACATAAAAGATTGCAGTTTGTAACGGAACACGTCTTTGCCCAAGGCTTTAGCGACTTCTTCGTCTTCGCGAATGGAGGTCAACACTCGACCCCAGGGAGAACTGACCCAGCGCTCCATCTGCCAAAAAATTACAGCCACGGTCAGAATCAATAGCCACAACAATCCAGCCTTATAAGAATAGTCATAGATAGCCATGATGTGCGCCCCAAAGAACATCATGATCAAACCCATCACCAAAGTCACCGTGAACAAACTTAGGTGAGTGTTCCAGGATTGGGCTTTACCCTGTTGTAGGGGGCGTAACAGCCCTGCATACACCACTAGAACAGCCACAATTGCTAGGGGCGCGGCCATGGCAAAGCGGAGAATGAGCAGCAAAATTTCTTGAAGGAACGTAGGCAACTGCACCGTTAGACTTAAGGCAAAAGAAAACCACCAACCGATCGCCACGCCTGCTAAACAGAGCAGATAGCCACCGAACAAAATCCGAGGATCAATCGCAGCGCGCTCTCCTTGGGGTTGATGCACCAACCATTTCCACAGACGCCACATGACGAGCCCCAACACCAGCACTAGAGAGGCAATCATCATCCCTTTGACTAGGAGGTTGGGTTCCAATTTTTCTAAGGGTAAGGGATAGTTGAAGACACCTCTAGGCCCACGGGTGAGCCATTCTTCGTTGACGGCAACCAATCGCACTACCTCCGACACACCAATCGTGACAATTGACAAATAGTCCTCGCGTAACCGCAAAGTAGTGGTGCCAATCAATAACCCTAGCAGGGCTGCCAATCCAGCCCCAATCAGGACCGCAATCACCAAAGGAACCTGTTCTGGCAACACCTTTCCCAAAAACTGCAAGATGGAATAGAACCATTCCTGATTTTGGATTGCAGGATATTGCTCAATGAGCCGCTGGGGCATCTCCTTGATGAAATTCGGTAACGTTAGGGCAATGGTGGTGTAGGCTCCAATCGTCATAAAGGCAATATGGCCAAAGTTAATCAGCCCGGTGTACCCCCATTGCAAATTCAACCCCAAGCTAAATAAGGCATAAATAGTAGTGAATAGGGCTAGAGAAACAAAATAACCAACTTCCATAGGCCTGCTAAGGGGGAGAGCGCAGGTGCGCCGCCTAGATTAACGTCTTCAGGATTTTATCAGGCTAAGGGATAGGCACCGTGACTGGGAATACTAAAGTCCATCCGAATATTTGGTCACCTTTTTCCGCCTCACGCTATGGTTTAATCATCAACAACCCATTGCACTCAGGAACGATATATGGATGCAGCCGCCCTTTGGCAACGCTATCAAGACTGGCTTTATTTCCACGAGCAGCTCGGTATCTATGTAGACATCAGCCGTATGCGGTTTGATGATGCTTTCGTCGAACGCTTGCAGCCCAAGTTTGAAAAAGCCTTCTTGGCAATGGATGCCCTGGAAGCAGGTGAAATTGCCAATCCTGACGAAAATCGTATGGTGGGTCATTACTGGCTCCGAGATCCTGAATTAGCACCCACACCCGAATTAAAGCAAGAGATTGTCACCACCCTAGAAAAAATTGAAGCCTTTGCGGCTGATGTACATGCGGGGCGGGTCAAACCCCCAACAGCTCCGCGATTTACCGATATCATTTCGATCGGTATTGGCGGGTCGGCGTTGGGTCCCCAGTTTGTATCTCAGGCATTAGCAGCTCTGCACCCTGCTTTAGAAACCCACTTTATTGACAACACTGATCCCGCCGGGATTGATCGGATCTTGGATTTGTTTCAAGATCGGTTGGCAACAACCCTGGTGATCACCATTTCCAAGTCGGGGGGAACGCCTGAAACTCGAAATGGCATGCGAGAGGTCCAACACCGCTACAAAACCTTGGGACTGGACTTTGCTCAGCATGCGATCGCAGTCACAGGGGATGGCAGTAAGCTGGCAAACTTAGCAGAAAGTGAAGGCTGGTTAGCCATTTTTCCCATGCAAGACTGGGTCGGTGGCAGAACCTCAGAACTCTCAGCCGTGGGCTTGGTTCCCGCCTCTTTGGAAGGCATTGCTATTCGAGAGATGCTGGCAGGAGCTCAATCAATGGATGCAGCCACCCGAGTTCATGATCTCAAACAGAATCCAGCGGCTTTATTGGCCCTGTCTTGGTATTTTGCAGGCGAAGGTCAAGGCAAAAAAGACATGGTGATTCTGCCCTACAAAGATAGCTTGATGTTATTCAGTCGCTATCTTCAGCAACTGGTTATGGAGTCCTTAGGCAAAGAAAAAGACCTCGATGGCAGCATCGTCCATCAAGGTATGGCCGTCTATGGCAATAAAGGATCGACAGACCAACATGCCTATGTCCAGGAACTACGGGAAGGTATTCCCAACTTTTTCCTCACTTTTGTCGAGGTTTTGAAGGATCGGGAAAGTCACCGAGTTGAAGTCGAACCAGGTGTTACCTCTGGTGATTATCTATCCGGTTTTTTACTAGGCACCCGATCAGCACTCTTTGAAAAGCGACGAGACTCGATTACGGTGACCTTACCCGAAGTCACGTCCAAACATGTGGGGGCTTTAATCGCCCTGTACGAAAGAGCTGTAGGCTTATATGCCTTTTTAATTAATGTCAATGCCTATCACCAGCCCGGTGTAGAAGCAGGCAAGAAAGCAGCAGCAGCGACCTTAGATCTCCAACACCAGGTGATGAGAGTTCTCAAAAGTACGCTGACGCCATTACCAATCGCCAGCCTCGCAGAGAAAGCCGGGGCCGTCGATCAGGTAGAAACCATTTACCAAATTGTTCGCCATCTAGCTGCTAATAGCAGAGGGGTAGAACTGTATGGCAATCCCGCAGAGCCTGCTAGCATACAAGTTACCCATAAAGGTTAGCAAGATCTGGTTGATACCATCGAGGTAGAACGCCTGAAGTTTTGAGGCTGGGATGTTCATTTGCCCAGCTAGAATTCACATACTAAAAGTATGGCCCTGGCTCCCTTGCTTTTAGAACTGGATAATGACTGTCTCTCCCACGCCTCAACTGATTCTTACCACTGCTCAGTTAGCTCAACACATTGATCTCACCACTCAAAAAACCTGGACACTAGGGCGTAGTTCGATTAATTCGATCGTGTTGGCTGAGAGTGCTATCTCTCGCCACCATGCCAAATTAGAGATTGTAAACAATAGACATTGCTATTTTGTCGATCTGAATAGCAGCAATGGATCTCAAGTCAATAGCCACAGCGTCATAGAACCGTTATTACTCAAACATGGAGATGTGATTACGATTGGCACAACGGAGATGCGGTTCCATTTCCCATTTGTAACCCATGTTGGTTCAACGGTACCGTTTCGACCGAAGCAAGTATTGATGATGCAGGAATCAGCGACCCAGGGAATTATTTGGCAGGAAATTCTCTGTTCGCAAGGGTTTGATGTATCTTGGGTGCCACCTGCTGCTAACCTTCAGCAGCGAATCAGTCTCGATGCTACCGCAAATGTCCTTCCTGACTTACTCTTAGTCGACCTAGAAGCATACAAAGGCGATGCTTTGGCATTTTGCAAGTGGTGCAATGACACCTATCCCCACCTCCCCTTATTTCTGATCCTGAGTCCAGAGGCGTCTACATCCATGATTGAGATGAATTCAACCTTGCCCGTTGGCTCTGAAAAGGTCTTGTCTACCTTCCCGAGCGTAGCCCTCTGCCAGAGCATAGAAGTTTTTGCTGAGCAGCTCTGTTCTGTTCTCAGTGAGATCGGTAGCGACGCGTTCAACCAGAAAGATTTAGAATCTGCATTACAGTCACTAGAAGGTATTCTTAGCTGTGCGAGGATACCCAGTCTCATGGATGCGCAAGCTAACGTTGATAGCAATCTAGACGAATTTACAATTTTGGATCGCAAAAAGAATCCCCAAGCTCAATAAAGTCTTGACGCCAGAGCGAGCTCGTCCCATCAGGAGCCAAGTATTCGAATCATGCCCAAGAGAATGGGAAGGGTGCCCAAACTCAGCAGGGTTGAAGCAATAATAGTGCGCGCAACGCGTGGAGGTTCCCCTCCGAATTCATTCACCCAAATCAGGGTATTGATAGCTGTGGGCATAGCGCTTTGCATGACTAGGACCTGTAAATCTAATCCCGTCAACTGCAAACTGCTGCCGATGCCAAAGGCAATCAAAGGAGCAACGAGCAACCGCAATCCAGCAGCCATCAACTCATACCAGCCCAAGACCAGTCGATTCTGGGCTAACTGCATCCCTAAAGTAATTAAAGCCACGGGAATGGCAGCATTACCTAGCATTTGTAGTCCTTCGTTTAAGCGGAAGGGGAGTTGAACCCTAAACAGTTGCAAGAGAATGCCCATGAGCATGGCCTAAAACAGCGGTAGTTTGAGGGTTAAGGCAATACCTGCTTTGAATCCAGCCGCATTGAGAATAGCTGGCCCTACTGCCGCCATTAAAATGGTGGCAGAGATTCAGATAAACAATGGCCCGTTCCAACCCCGCTTCACCCAACGCGAAAGATACGAGGGGTAAACCAAGATTGCCGGCATTGCTAAATAATGTAGTAGCTAACAGACTCATGCGAACTGCGGGGGCTAACCCTAATCCCCGACTAACGAGAGAGACTAGTAGGGAAAGAGCGATCGCAGTTAAGGTAAATCCAGCCACCAGACCAGTAGCACTTTGCCAGGAAAGGGTATTGCGATACAAACTACTAGCAATCAGCGCTGGCACCAAAATGTAGATAGCCAGATGCGATAGGGTCTGATAGTCCAGGTTTAAGGTTTTGCCAGCAGCATAACCTACCAAAACAATCAGACTGACAGGGAGGATGGCTGGCAACAAAACGGTCATCTCAACCAATTACTCCATGTGCGAAGATCCATACCAACGTCATCGTAAGTGTTTCATAGCCCATGATTCCGTTCTTTTGCAGCACTCAACTCAAATGGGTTGAATTCAATCATGTCTAAGCGAGCTGCCGCTGGCCATTATTACCGCTATCGTCTAGCTCTGGTGATCAGCATCGCTATCATTGTGCCGCTGGGATTGGGCTTGAAATTTTATCAGGGGCTAGGCCAAGAATGGCTCAATAATACCTTTGGGGGTGTTCCCTACGAAATCTTTTGGGTGCTATGGGTGGCCTATCTTTGGCCGGCTGGGTCACCGCTATGGATTGCTGTAGGCGTGTGTGTGGGTACCTGTGGGCTTGAGATCTTGCAACTCTGGCAACCCGCTTGGCTGCAAGCAATTAGAGCAACTTTACTAGGGCGTTTGGTGCTAGGCAACTCGTTTAGTTGGGCCGATTTTCCCTACTACGTCTTGGGGAGTGGATTGGGATGGTTGTGGATACGCTCACTCAAACGATACACAACTCGGACCTAATCGATCTGTGGAGGATAAAGTTTCTCTGGAAATTTGCATGGTAGATTGGCAGATGCACGCTCGGTCCTATATTAAATCAGATCCGAACTCTCTTCCAGCATGAGCAGCGTATCGACATGTTGATGATAATTTCTCCTTCCAAAACTCAGAACTTCGCTCCACCAACGCCACCCAAGTACACGCAACCTGCCAACCAAGCGCAAATCCAAACGCTAGTGGAGCAGCTACGGCAATACAGTCCAGATGACTTGGGACAGCTTATGGAAATGAGTCCCAAACTGTCTGATCTCAATTGGCAACGCTACCAAGATTTTCAAGAATCCTTCAGCCCTAAGCATGCGAAGCAAGCCTTACTGGCCTTCCAAGGAGATGTTTACAACGGCATTGAGGTAGACACTTACTCTGAAGATGATTTTGCCTTCGCGCAAAAGCACTTGCGTATTTTGTCCGGCTTGTATGGTCTGCTCAAACCCCTAGATTTGATCCAGCCCTATCGTTTGGAAATGGGTACCAAACTCAAGACCTCTAAGGGTAAAACGCTCTACGACTTTTGGGGTTCTCAGATTACAGAAGCGCTAAACGCTGATTTAGAGACAGACTCAACGCTAGTTAATCTGGCCTCAGGTGAATATTTCAAGGCCATTCAACCTCAAAAGCTGAAGCGTCAGGTTCTCAATATTGTTTTCAAGGAAAACAAGCATGGAACCTATAAAGTGATTGCCATTCATGCGAAACGAGCTAGGGGATCGATGGTGAACTTTGCCATCCAAAATCGCATTACTGACCCCAAGGGTCTACAGAATTTTGCTGTAGAAGGCTACACCTTTAGCCCAGATCTATCAAATTCAGATCATTGGGCCTTTTGCCGAGACTGAGATATTCACAGGCTAGTAAAACATTCGATTTTAATGATTCATTCACTCATATCTTGGTGCAAGATATGAGTGAATGCACTGAAAATTCATGCAAGCGGCTTCCTGTTGGGACCAGCTACTATTTCAAAATTTTGTCAAAATTCTCACGCGCACCTAGCGCTTTCAAGGACGCTTTTTGAGCATTCGTCAACCCCGTCGTACCTGTTATATTCATCCCGTCATATAGCGGTTTAACTTTCAGCACAACTTGACATTCTCCAGTCTGAGTCTGCCAAATCCGTAAGCTTTGATCCTGGGAACCACTGGCTAGCTGAAGCGGTTGAGTATCTTGAGAAGATAAAGGGGGTAAGAAAGTTAGAGATCTGACTTCATTTTCATGGCCTATATAAGTTTTTATGCAATCTCCTGTCGTCAGAGCCCAGTATTTTATGGTGTAATCTAGACTACCGCTAGCAAGGTGTGTCCCTTCAGGGCTGAATGCAACTGTATAGACGCCATTGGTATGTCCTACCAAGTTCTGAAGACATTGACCCGTGGCAATATCCCACAGCTTAATGGTGTGATCAAAACTCCCGCTCGCTAAGCACCGACCGTCAGGGCTAAATGCCACCGAGTAGACCCGATCATTATGTCCTGCCAAAGTTTTGAGACAATCCCCAGTATTTACATCCCAAAGTTTAAGAGTGCGGTCCCCACTTCCACTCGCCAAGTATTGGCCATCAGGGCTGAAAGCAACAGACCAAATCCAGGTTTGATGCCCCGTCAATGTCATTACACAGTCTTCTGTACTGACTCGCCATACTTTAATTGTATGGTCGCTGCCGCTGCTCGCTAGCCATTCGCCATTGGGACTATAGGCAAGGGCATATACCCACCCTCGATGTCCGGTTAAGGTACTGATACATTGACCTGTAGAGTAATGCCAGAGCTTAACGGTATAGTCTCCCCCTCCACTAGCCAGGATTTGACCGTTAGGGCTAAAAGCCAATGCATAGACAGGTCGATGATGGCCTTTAAGCGATCGCAACAACTGGCCTCGCTGGCGATCCCAGAGGCAAATGCTTTGATCGAAGCTGCCACTGGCCAAGGTGTGTCCATCAGTACTACAGGCGACTGCAAAAATGCGGTTTGTATATCCAGTCAGAATCTTAAGACAGGTTCCGGTTTTCGCACTCCAAAGCCGAACGGTTTGATCATGGCTCCCGCTGGCGACCATGCGCCCATCTGGACTAAAAGCAATCCCAAAAATGCCATGGTGATGTCCAAACAGGGTCCGTAAACACTGTCCCTTCTTGACATCCCAAAGTTTGATAGTTTGGTCGCCACTACTACTTACAAGGGTTGTTCCATCTGAGCTAAAGGCCAAAGATAATACCCAGTTAGTGTGACCTCGAAGGGTTTGATCACACTGTCCCTGCTGATAATCCCAAAGCTTAATCGTATGGTCTGTGCTGCAGCTTCCTAGGATCTGAGTATGGGGACAAAAAGCGACTGACATCACCCAATTGGCATGACCTTGTAATGTTTGCTGACAGATACCATCCTTCACGTCCCAGAGTTTGATGGTTTGATCCGAGCTGCCACTAGCGATCACAGATCCATCACTATTGAAGGCAACGGTAAAGATAGCTTGTTGATGGCCCGTCAAGGTTTGACAGCACTCGCCACTGTCCACATCCCACACCTTCACTGTGCAGTCTTTGCTGCCTGACGCCAGATATTGTCCGTCGGGGCTCAAGGCAACGGCGTACACTTCAGATTGATGTCCGATTAAGGTTCGGAGACAAAGACCTGTCCCTACGTCCCAGATTTTGAGGGTATGGTCAGCACTGGCACTTGCTAGCCGCTGGCTATCAGGACTGAAGGCGACGGATAAGACTGAATTATGATGTTCATGCCCGACCCACAGTTGCTGACTGGTCTGAGGAGACCATACTCTCACCTTACAATCTTGATCTGCGATCGCCAGATGTTGACCATTGGGACTAAAGGTGACGGCTTTGACCTCATCCAGAATTTCTGAAAAGGTAGAGTGACGGAAATTAGCATCTGCAAAGTTGGTATTCTGTAGCAACATCCCCTGTAAATTGGCTTGCCATACCGTCAATCTAGAAAAGTCGTAACCGCTAACATCAACCTCCATGTGCTGAGCTAAGTGCAGTAAGTTACTGCAGAAGTATCCAGTTTCTGGGGCTGAGCGACCCCGCAATTGCACAAGGGATCCATAAAGGTGCTCAATGATCGCCACGGGAGAGCCCAACTGTACCCGCAAATTATCTACAATGGCCTGGAGAATCAAGCGTCTTTGCGTGTCGCGAACGGATACTGAGGATTGGGCTTGAACCAAAGGGTATTGGATGAAAGCACCCACCTGAGTCTGAGACAGCGATTCAGAAACATGCTGAATGAGCTGTAACGTTACATATTCCATCACGACAGGTTGCAGCGAGAAATGATCCAGATACTTTTCAATCAAGGATCGATTTTGTAGAGCAGCAATGGCCTGCAAAAGTTCTCCTATGGGTATTGCAAAAATAATATTAGCTTGCAAGTCTTGGCAAGAGACAGGTTCTCGATGGATTGCCAGCCAATACATAATTTCTGTTTCGACAGAGCTCAGTCGTCGAAATTGTTGATCAAGGAGATCTTTAATATCGTCAAAAATAAAAGGTTCAGTTTTAAGAAACTCTAAAAATCGAGAGAGATCGTGGTGAAAGACATTGCGAATAAAAGATGCAATGATTTTCAGAGCTAGCGGATTGCCCATATACCGCTCAACTAAGCTTGACCAGTCTTGCTCAGCGCCTGAATAGGAACCAATACTGTTAAAAACAGCTCGGCTCGCTTGCGTTGATAATCCATCAATTTGCAGGCAACGGACAGGCAACTTATCCCCTTCAAGCATGCTCAGACCTTGAGGTTTTTCCCTAGACGTCAATACAAGACAGCTTTTATGAGCTGTTTCGCCAATGAGTTTTAGGAGTTGCCCATAGTCCTCGTATCCCTTTCGGTAGGTACCTGTACGACTACCCACCTCCAAAATCGACTCAACATTATCTAAAATCAACAAACAGCGACTATTTTGCAAATACTGTACAAAGCGCGATAGCAAATCCGAAAGAGACTCAAAAATGCTTGTTTCTTGATGGTGAGAGAGAACTTGCACAAGATTAGCCAAGAAGAGCTCAAGATCGGGTGCATTCCACAAATTTCGAAAAATGACTGTGTCAAACTGATCTTGTAATTGGTGTGCCAATTTGACGGAGAGAGCTGTTTTACCCATTCCTCCCATGCCTAGAATTGTGATCAAACGACAGGCTTCGTCTTGAATCCAGGATTCGAGAGTGTGTAATTCTGACGATCGACCGTAAAAACTAGAAACGTCGATTGCTTCTCCCCAATCTTGGTATCTCGTTCTCGCTAAAGTCGGTTTCAGGGGAATGATTTCATTCTGGTCGCTAATTTTGTGTTTGTTACTATTGCAACCAGAAACTTGTTGCCAATCTAAATTGAGCTGGCCACATAATTCTACGAAGGTTGCAAAATCAACTGGCTTGCCTCTCAAAAAATTACCAACGGTTGACAAGCTGAAACCAGCACTTTCAGAGAGTGCTCTTTGGCTATGAAAACCATTCCGTTTCAGGGCTATTTTGGCTTTCTCTACCCAGTTCTCACAAATGTTGAGTGATCTTGACATTCCTCACTCCAAAACGGCTTATTTGCAGGTAGTCATGGATAACAACAAGTTGCTAAATATATTGCATAAAGTAATATACTCCACTTGAACAACCAGTCAAGAAAAACGCACCCACAAAGCGTAAAAATCCCGCGTACAAATAGCAAAATCTTCTAAAACACATTGGTTGCGTAAAGTCTCATATCTTGACTCCACGAGAGAATGTTCTTGACTTCAATAGGTATAAATTGCAAAACCGAATTGTATGGAACTATTTTGATTGATTCATACGATGCAAATAGAAATCATTATGGCGCTGCTATGATCCGACCTTAAGCTGAAGATGATTTGCCAGCATCCATCTCAATACTTCAAGCAGTATTTTATTGTCTTTGAAATTATTATATGGCATTTCAAGATCAGCCTCACGTTCAAAGAGAGCAAGTTATGACTTATCTATGTTTGTTTGAGTAGTTACGCAAATTTCACGTAATTATTACATTTATTTATATCTGAAAATAATAAAATGAAACTCAGTTGCAAGTCAGTCAAAAGTCAGGTGTTTCCTGCTCTGAACTCAGCTAAGCAGGGTGTTTGATGATAGATAGTTGATTTCGAAAATATTAAAAACTCCTGAAAGTCAACTGTGTTTCTCAGCTAAATACCTTCCTGGATCAGGACTAATATCTAGCATTTTTGCTAGCCGATTAGGAAAGAAATTTTATACTCGCTCAGCAAAAAGGAGCACTGCTTTTAGCAACAAAAAAATTCTTTACAGCTAAGGTTTTGCAAACTCTAACTCTATGTTATCACCCCCATTTGGAGACAGATTAGGGAGTGAGAAAAGCATTCAGGGTCATTAATCCCCAGGTGATATCTCCAGACTCTAGGCTGCATAGATAAGGGATCCAAGTTTTCAGCCCCAAGCCCAATCACTATGAGTCTTTCTTTGGGGCGCTGATATTTGTGTCTTGATTTCGTGCGCAATTTCTCAAGTAATACGTCGTTTCCAATTTTTAACAGGAGATAAATCTATGGCTTTATTCGAAGGTACAGGTGATATTTCATCTGTCATCACTGATTTTCAGGCTGTACTAGGCGAGCCCAATAATGGCAATACCTTTGGCCCCGTGGAGGCAGGACGCCGTGAAATTAACTGGGATGCTGGCATTGTTCCCTTTGACATGCCCGGTGACTTTTTTAACAAAACGGTAACTCGCGGAGCAGAATTCAGCACCAATGCGGACTCTGAATTTCGCGTCAGCAACCCCGAAGACACCGATCCAGGTGCACCTGATAACGAGTTCAACAGTATCAATCCGACCTATCCAGATCAGTTCCAAACCTTCAGCGAACCTCGACTCTTTACACCCTCGGGTTCCAACGTCACAGAGGTTGAATTCTTTGTGCCAGGGTCTGATGTTCGGGCTACCGCCAGTGGTTTTGGGGCCGTCTTTACAGATGTAGATCTAGCTGACAGCACCAAAATTGAATACTTCGACATTGACGGCAATTTACTGGAGTCTGAATTTGTAGATCCTGATCCTCAAGGTTTGTCTTTCTTAGGGGCAACCTTTGAAGATGGCGACCTCTACCGAGTCGAAATTACCAGCGGTAATACCCCTGTTGGTCCTGATGACGATCCAGACAATGGTGTTGATGTCGTTGTCATTGACGACTTGCTTTACGGTGAGCCCCAAGCTGCCGAGACCCTGGACGGAGATGATAACGACAATGTTCTCACTGGCACTCCTGGCGGTGACTTTATTAACGGCTTCGGGGGCAATGATTCTATTCTGGCATTTGGGAGCAATGATGTTGCCAAGGGCGGTGAGGGTAATGACATTATTAGCGGTGGTGATGGCGATGATTTCCTAGAGGGTGGCTCCGGGGATGACACCATTGTGGGTGACAAAGGAGATGACACCAAACTCGGCGGTGATGGCAGCGATCGCATTATTTGGAATGATGGCGATGGCTCCGACCTGATTGAAGGAGGTGCTGGTCTCGATACCGTAGAAGTCAATGGCAGCGTAGAGCAAGGGGATGAATTTCAGGTCAACCCAGGCGGCAGCGATGTGCTGTTTGAGCGCGTTAATCTGGGATTGTTCAATCTGGATATCAGTACCGTAGAGACGCTTGAAGTCAATAGCGATGGCGGTGATGATCAACTAACGGTTGGCGATTTATCGGCAACCGGGCTAGAATCCGTTGTCTTTGAGGCGGGGGATGGCAACGATGTCCTGGCAGGGGCAGACGCAACCACTGCTTTAACAGCGTTCGGCGGTGACGGTGAGGACACCCTGACGGGTGGATCAGGCAATGACACCTTTGCTGGTGGTAATGGCAATGATTCCCTTGCCGGTGGCGACGGCGATGATCAGCTATTAGGCGAGGCAGGTGATGATACGCTCCGCGGTGGCAATGGCAACGATGTCACCGATGGTGGTAGCGGCAATGATACGGCTGACTTTAGCGACATTCCGTTTGAAATCACAGCGGATTTGGCGAGAGGAGCAGCCGTTTACGAGGTAGCGCCGGGTGTCACCGTCAGAGATACGCTCATCAATATTGAAAATCTGACGGGTAGTGCTTTAGATGACAGTTTGGCTGGGGATGGCACTGCTAATCTCCTTGATGGCGGCGAAGGGAATGACAGTCTGCTCGGTCGGGGTGGCCGCGATACCCTTACGGGTGGTAGCGGTAAGGATACCTTGCGAGGTGGTCGCGGCGCTGATGTGCTAGTCGGTGGTACCAATGATGACGTGCTATTTGGTGGTCGCGGCGCTGATGACCTCAATGGTGGCATCGGCAACGATGTGATGCGCGGTCAAAGGGGTGCCGATGTATTTAGATTTGAGAGTGACCTCTTAGATGGTGTGGCTGATGTTGACACAATCCAAGGCTTTCAAGCTCAGGATTCCTTTAACTTCGACGACTATCTAGGGACGGGTGGAACCGTTGAATTTACACGAGTTGCCAGAGGGTTCCTGCAAATAGACCTCAGTGGTGAGGATACCGTGAATGTCTTCGGTAGTAATGGAGCTCTTAATGCTGCTGAATCTCAACTGAGTGCGCTTGCTTAAATTCTCTGAGATCAGCTAAGGAAGAATCTGAACTGAGGCAGCAGGATGACCTTGCTGTCTCAGTTTTCTTGTAGATTCAGTATGTTCTTAATCGGTCCCCCCCCAGGTCCAACGCGGGTTCCCTTGCTGAATACTAGTTTTCAGGATCTGAGCAGTGTAGCCATTCGCGTCTTGAAGGCCCGTCATATCCAGAATCACTTTAGCTTTCCCTTGTTCCATCTGTAACCGAAGATAGGAAGGACCTGTAGAATCTTCGCCCTCCAGACGAACCATGCCAGCAGTCCCTTTGCAGTTTCGATATTGCGGTTTAAGGGTACCGACCCAGGTGGCACTGAAGGATGCTTTGGGAGACAGGGTAATGTTGGTTGCGATCGCACTCAGATTCACCATACCATCTACAGCATATCCCCCTTCTCGGTAGGGTTGTGGCGTTTGGTAAGCAATCACCTTTTGAGGACAATTTTGTTCAGGCCCATTCACTGGAAGAGTCCGTAGCTCTATTGTCCCTGCCAGTACTTCCCTCTGCAGGACTAGGCTCATCGGTAGGACTAGCAATAATGACCAATGCAGTTTCATCTTTCACCTCATGTATTCATCGCCTCAAAGCGAATTTGCCGCCGCATCTGCTTCTATCTTGGTTTGCACAATCGTAAACGACAAGGGTTTGCCATAGAACTTGGCTTTGCACTGGTCTGTGCAGGCATACTTGCTTTAAGTCCCCGTCTATATCAAGCAAGTAGTCGCTCAAAACTCTGTCATCAACCATTTAGGGATATATGATCAAAATCTTAGCTGGCAAATTGTCTTATATTGAACACCTTGTCTACGGCTACTAGTGGCTTACCAGCGGATTCCTGTTAATTTTTCCAGGCAAATCAGAAACAGTCTTGCATTAGGGATAGCGCTATAGCCAAAGGAATACTTGCCTTTTCCAGACCACCATGTTGAATCCCTATGCTTAAACTGAAATATGCCACCCCCTAAGCGAATATCTTTCATATCGGCTACCTCTACTCTATGGGCGCCGTCCTTTTCTTCAAATTCCATGAAGCCAGAACCAATCCGCACCACACGCAAGGTCTGCCCGATTGGAAACTCTACAAACCCACGCTGGTTAAGTTGCTCACTAACGATAGGCAACAGATGAGCGCTCCATCTTGCCTCTGCCGCCTGAGCAAAGTGATATAAATTTTCCGCTGGCGGGTTCCCCTCTTTGCTTCGGTATGCACCCTTTAACCTAAATTCTGGCCCCGAAAGTTGGGTCCACCTGTAGTTGAAAGTCGTCCCAGTATAAACACCGTTATAGTAATTACGAGTTTGCTGAGTGAAAAGATTTTTACCATTCTGAAAGAGAAAGATTTGAGTTTTGGGGTGTGCGGAATGTCTGCCCTTGAGGGTGTGAAGTGAGAGGCCCAGCTCGCCGATATAAGAGCATTGATGGAAATATTGTGAAGTGAGTAACGCTACGGTGATGCCGATTGCACCCCAAATCAGCACACAAATCAAGAGCGGAAGTTCTGTCCTCAAAGCAAAATAGCAACCAATCGCGGCGCCACCCCCGCCCCACAATAAGCAGTTTCTCAGCCGCTTCTGAGTTATTTTCAACTGTTGCAAGCCCGTCAAGGTGCTATCGGCTGAAACAATTGTGCCGATCTCAGGCGGCGGTGCTATAAAGAACTCCAGGTCTGACAGCATAGGACTTCCCACATGGCGAACAACGCCCTCAGTCGGAGTCCAACCGACATCCTCAGTCATATACAAATACCTCTAAATTACGACTCTCCGCCATAAGACCACCACTGCGAAAGAAGTGCAGCCAAGCATGACAAAATTACGACAATAGCATCCTCAATCTAGGAACATTAATCAGTTTTTTATTTAGACATATAATATACCGTCTGTCTTGCGGTGGCGAGACAGACCTATCAGTCTTGATCCATTTTCAAGGCCATAAGTAGAAGGTCCAACTTCATTGGCCATCTGATGGCATACTGACCGACAGCAATCCCTCTCACCTTGGCACAGAAATCTATCCGAGCTAGCCCACAGGAGAACGGCAAAGCAGTACCCTGAAAAGACGACTCAGCATTCACTGACGCTGTTCTCCAATTGACCTATGGCAAGCAAGCAACTCTCTAGTTCCCAGACTGTGCATCCCCTCCGTCGGTTGCTCAAATATGGACGTGTCTACCGCTCCCAGATTCGTTTGGCTGCGGCTTGTTCGATCCTCAATAAACTATTTGATCTGGCCCCGCCCGCTCTAATTGGAGCCGCCGTTGACATTGTGGTCGAGAAGCAGGACTCCCTAATTGCCAGACTCGGCATTACCGATGTATTTCAGCAATTAGTGGCGTTGTCAGTGATCTCGGCCATCATTTGGGGATTGGAGTCAGCCTTTGAATATGCCTATGCGCGGCTGTGGCGAAATTTAGCCCAAACCTTGCAACATGACTTGCGATTGGATGCCTATCAGCATTTGCAGAACCTGGAACTCGCCTATTTCGAAGACCGCAGTACGGGTGAATTAATGTCTATTCTTAATGACGACATTAACCAGTTAGAGCGATTTTTGAATGGCGGCGCCAATGATATCCTCCAGGTGATTACCACGGTGATCATTATTGGTGGGGCGTTTTTTGCTCTGGCACCGAGCGTGGCTTGGATGGCACTGTTGCCGATCCCGGCCATTATTTGGGGTGCGATCGCCTTCCAAAATAAACTCGCGCCTCTCTATACTGCCGTACGGGAAAAGGCCAGTTTTCTCAACGGTCGGCTAGCCAATAACCTCAGCGGCATGGTTACCATCAAAAGCTTCACCGCCGAAGTGTTTGAAGCCCAACAAGTCCGAACTGATAGTGATGCCTATCGTCGCAGCAATCGCCGAGCCATCAGTTTTAGCGCCGCTTTCATTCCCCTGATTCGAATTCTGATTTTGCTAGCTTTTATGGCAATTATGCTATTTGGCGGCCTGGAAGTGACCGCAGGACGGTTGGCTGTAGGCACCTACAGCGTTTTGGTCTTTCTGACTCAGCGATTGCTTTGGCCCCTGACTCGCTTGGGCGATACCCTTGATCAGTACCAACGAGCGATGGCCTCCATCCAGCGGGTGATGTCACTGCTAGATACCCCGATCCAAATTCATCCTGGCCATCTGAGTTTGCCTATGTCTCAGGTCAAAGGCGATGTCCGGTTCGAGGATGTCTCTTTTGAGTATTATCCAGGGCTACCTATCATTCACAATATTTCTCTCACCATTCCGGCGGGACAAACCATTGCCATTGTCGGTTCTACCGGATCGGGGAAAAGTACCTTAGTCAAACTCTTACTTCGGTTTTACGAAGCGCATACGGGTCAGATTACCCTCGACGGTATGAGCATTGAGACCCTACAGCTTCAGGATTTGCGCCAAGCCATTGGTCTGGTCAGTCAAGATGTATTTCTATTTCACGGCACGGTTTACGAAAACATTGCCTATGGCCTGCCTCATATGGACACAGCCCAAGTTGAAACTGCAGCGAAGAATGCGGAAGCCCATGATTTTATTAGCCAATTACCCCAGGGTTACAACACCATTGTGGGCGAACGGGGGCAGAAACTATCCGGGGGCCAACGCCAGCGCCTCGCGATCGCTCGCACGCTGCTCAAAGATCCCCCCATCTTGGTTTTGGATGAAGCCACCTCTGCCGTTGACAACGAAACCGAAGCCGCCATTCAGCGTTCTTTAGATCGGATTACGGCAAATCGCACATCGATTGCGATCGCCCATCGCCTCTCCACCATTCGCCATGCTGATTGCATTTATGTCATGGAGAAAGGACGGATCATTGAACAAGGCAAACATGAGCAATTACTCACTCACGATGGTATTTACGCCCAGCTCTGGCGCGTCCAAACGGGGCAACGAGTAGAGGTGTAGCTAGGACTATGCCAATGGATCAGGGGGGGGTGGAAGATTTGCAGTACCCTCTTGTTCCTCTGGCAAGAGATCAGAAATGACTTGATCTAACTCAGCCTCTAGCTCAGCTTTTTGGGCCTCTGGTTGCACAGTGGGTTCAACCTCGACAACAGCTTCAACCTCAAGAGCAGGAGGATCATCGCTCTCTTGGCTGATCGGACTCGCTACTGAGGGGTCTGGAATGGTGCGGGTCTGCTCCATCTCTGGGACAGATTGGGGCTCAACTGGCGGAGCAGACTTTTGCTCCATTGGTGGGACTGGCTCAGAAACTGGGGTGGGTTGTGCCACTATCTCTGCTGGGGGAGTGGGAGTCGTCGAAGTAGGGGAAGATACTGCTGGCGTGCTGACTGGAGTAGACTGGACCGTCTCGGCAGGTGGACTGACCTCAGCAGTGCGTTTGCCACCGATCATACCTTTGAGTTTCTCTGCCAGACTCGACAAATCCAAGCGCTCTTTCAGGGTAGGGGGCAGGATCGATTTTTCTGAAGTACCATCATTAGCTTGAGTACCCATTTTCTGCCACAATCCCTGCCAATCAACGCTCGTAACCTTAGCAACAATCTGGTCCAATACCTCTCGGGCTTGGGCACTGAGTGTACCAGCTTCGGGCTGAGGCGGATTGATACCAACCATCATCCACCGCCGTTGCAGAGCTTGGTAGCTCAATCCCACTAGCAAGATCACACTTGCTGTATGACCCAGTAGTAATCCTAAGGGTCGGCGATAAATCAATAGAATCAGGGCATAAAAAAGGCCAATTCCGCTCCACCAAATGTCAGTTTTGCGATGAATCTCTGGATAGATGTAGGCGGCCAGATACAGCCCAATGCTGCCCACACCAACAATTAATACTAAGGCAAAGGAGAGCATGGCCTTGGTCCTCCGTCAAGCAAGAACAGGATTTTTCGTCACGCCCCATTCATACCACTCTCTTGGCCTCTTCCTAAGTATCTAGTTAGAAAAATCAAAGAGGTATATCCATAAAGACATACCTCTTCAAATCACACGGGCTTGGTGCTACGTCGAGCTTCGTTAGCGGAGACAAAACTTGAACTCTTTGCCCACCAGCATAAAAAATGAAGTGGACTTAGACTTTTCTATATAGTGACACTTTCTAGAGTGTCACTATGACGTCTGGGACTTAGCTTTGGAACGAGGGTATTGGGTCATCAGCGCTTGAACTTGCTCCGCATGGTAGGAACTCCGCGTCAAGGGAGAAGACACAATTTGCAGAAAGCCCATTTCTTCTCCCAGGGCCTGCCATTGAGCGAATTGATCAGGATGGACAAAGGTTTGAACGCCTAAGTGCTTAACCGTGGGTTGCAAGTATTGGCCAATGGTGAGAATATCACAATCAACTTGACGCAGATCAGCCATCACGGCTTGAATTTCGGCATCCGTTTCACCTAGGCCAACCATAATGCCAGACTTGGTATAAACCCAAGGAGCCAGTTGGCGCGATCGCTGCAACAAATCCAAAGTCCGTTGATACTCTCCTTGAGGGCGAACCCGTTGATACAAGCGCGGCACCGTCTCCGTATTGTGATTAATCACTTCAGGTTCTGCATGCAGAATCATGGCTAGCGCTTGCCAATTTCCACACAAATCGGGAATTAAGACTTCAATCGTAGTCTGGGGTGATAAAATCCGAATCTGTTGAATACAGCGTACAAACTGAGAGGCCCCGCCATCGGGCAAATCATCTCGATTCACTGAGGTAATGACCACGTGATTGAGTCGCATCCGTCGCACCGCTTCGGCTAAGCGTTTGGGTTCTGTGGGGTCTAGGGCAACAGGCTTTTTCTCAAAATCAATATCGCAGTAGGGGCAAGCACGAGTACAGGCGGGTCCCATGATTAAAAATGTGGCGGTGCCATGATTGAAGCACTCGCCAATATTGGGACAGGACGCTTCTTCACACACAGTATTCAGGTCCAGATCTCGCAAAATCTCTTTGATGTTACCGACCCGCTCCCATTGGGGGGCTTTCACACGTAACCAATCGGGCTTTACAACCACTCTTCTGACCTGAAATGTTCTGTTTCTACTGTAGTGGATGTTGTCTCATACCGTATGGGTCGGGCGTAAGACAGCAAGATTGTGCATAGGGTGGGTGCTGAACAAGGCTTTACCTTGTCAAAAGTCCAGCACCCGGTGCCTGTGGACTGCCATCATCTTCACTGAATCTATGCCAATGCTTCACGAAGTTTTCACAGATTTTCTTTAGTCTTAGGAAGGAGTAAAACTTAATTGTGATTAATTTAAGCTTTCTCAACGATAGAATCAACAATCTGCCGTATTCAGCAAGTTTTTAAGTCTTACACCTGAATCAATGTGGCAAGATGCATGGCTTACACCCATCAGTGTTTCTTGTGTTTTCTCCTCTGTTTTTTCGTAGGTACGCAGCTAATGGCAGTCTCATCCTCTGCACTCATTTCTAAACCATCTAGCTCAGCCCTCCCCCCCTTTCACGAGGCCCAATGTCTGGGTTTGGAGACAGGGCAAACTGTTCCTCATCAGTCTGAACGCCTCTGGCGTATCAATAAGGGCCTGGTCCGCACATTGACATGGAACGAAGAGGGGGATTTAGTGACATTAGGTTTGTGGGGGGTAGGAGACTATATCGGTCGCCTATTATCAGAGATAACACCGTTTCAGATGGAATGTCTTAGCCCTGTCGAGGTACAGTCCCTGTCCCTTACAGGCCCAGAAATAGGGGTGGTGATGCGATCTAATCTTCGCTATATGGAAGAGCTCTTCAGTATTATCAGCTACAAACGTGCTCCTCAGCGTTTATTACGTTTTTTAGACTGGCTGGGCGATCGCTTCGGCCGCCAAGTGGAACAAGGCCGGATTATTGATTTGGGTCTGACCCATCAGTTGCTAGCTGAAATCACCGGAATTACCCGTGTAACCGCGACTCGTTTGCTCAATGAATTTGAGCGGGAAGGCAAATTGATGCGATTGCCAAAGCAGAAAATGTTGCTGCAATTTAGCCCCAGCCAGACAGAACGGGTGACCAGCATGGCCCGACATCGAGCCAAAGGCAGTCGAAAATAAGCAGCAACGCTCAGTGAAGGAGAGCTGTGAAGGTCCACTTGCTGAGCACTGCTTTAGTCAAAGGCATGAAGCTGCTGGGTTTCTGGCTCCAGTTGGATATCTTGTGATTCTTGTTGAGTCACCCATGGGTGCGTTCGGTTCGTCAGGCCAGAATGTCATCCCGTTTCAGATTCCCTAGCAACAATAAATGATGCCAATATTTTTGCCTTTTACCGATCAGAGACGGTTCAGTTGACGACTCATCCCGCTAACCGTTCGGCTGAGCTCACGCCGCAGCCCTTTGGGTATAGCAGGAGATTCTTAAGAGCACTTGACTCTTACTGGTTGCGCCAAGCAACCTCTAAACTCTCCGAGTAAATCATTGAGCTTACTTGTATGTTTGCGAAGGATATTCAAGGCCCCATTCGCATCAGCATTGACCAGCCAACCTTTAGCGGTTCGGTACAGTCCACGTTTGATGCGTTTGCCACTGAACCGATGCTTTGGTCGGCTATCCGGTTTCCAGGTAGGCAATTTATCTTTATCCAAGCTAGACGCTTTACTGGTGTAAGATTCCTCTTGCTCAATACACTCAATCCCGTACCGTTCGCAGAGGCTTTCCAGCTTGCGCTTAAAAGTAAATATCGGGATTTGAGTAAATTTCTGATTATTTCGCTTGCCCAAATTGACTCCTTGTTTGAGGTCTGGGTTATAACCGATCACAATCTTGCTAATGTCATTGTCACAGCACCAATCCACTACATATCGAGCCGACTTATTCAGAAAGTCATTGATCCGGTGGTGACGACGGTCTAAAAGCTTAGCTTGTTGGTGAGTCAATCCAGACATACCCTGCAAGTCCTTAATCGACTGCAATCTCGCGTTTTCTTTGTTGTACCACTGGTTAATCGACTTGACGTGTTTGCCGTCCACGACAAACGATTGAGCCGTGCTGCTGACACAAGTTGCAAAGTTGTCCAATCCCAAATCAATGCCCAACATTTCTCCAGTTTGCTCAATTTGCAATTCTTCTGCAGCTTCGTAGACATAAGCCACGTCAAAGTATCGTGCTCCCAACTTAGGAAGAATGCGGATCTCTCTGACAACTTTATCTCTCAGTCGCTCTGGGAAGTAATAGGTACTACGCCCCACTGACGACGAAAAGGCCGAGACATCGGGATATTGAATACCCACTCTCTAGCGGGCAACTTCGCCCAGTCACGGGGCTGCATTGGAATTGTCAGCAGGAAGTGTCCGTCTTTGGGCAGGTAATGAGGAATGCTGACCTTGGCTTGGTACCCGCCTGCCTGCTTCAATTGCAACAGCTTGAAGAAGGACCGAAAGGACCTGTCTACAATCTTCAAGGTTTGCTGGGCAATATCAGTCGGCAGCTCTTTGTAGTTTTCATTCTCCTTGGCGTAATGATAGTTGCCTTCATAACGGAGGTATTTACGCTCTTGAAAGAAGTATTGGCGTACGTTGTAGAGTCCCACGTTGAACATGTTTTTGCTCAAGTGGCACATCTGCTTGAGTGCGTCAGATTGTTGTTTATCCAAACGGAGGCGATTGATTTGATTCAAAAGCATTTTACTCCCCGCCAGGATATATCTACTCTAGCGGAAGTATTGCACTGTTGCCAGCGACCCTGGCGCTCCTGCTCCACCCGTCCCCCCAAGCGTTCGGCTATGGACGGAGTAACACGGAGGTCGTTTGATGGGAACTATAAAAATAGTCAGCAATTCTGACAGCATTGCTCCAGCCTTTCCTCAAAATTGTTCAACATCTTGCCTCGAAGAAATCCATGCTCAAAGTAGCGGTTGGTCATAGCAACGATCCAGAGTCTTCAGAAGCTATTGATGAAGTCATTGCTCAATGTCAGGCTGAGTTGGCTGGAGAGACTCCTCAAGCCGGCATCTTATGCTCAGCTTTCGATTTTGATCATGAGCTGGTTCTAGCGCGAATCAATCAAGTTTTTCCAAGTTTGGAGTTGATTGGTGGGACGACCGATGGTGAAATCTCTTCAGTCTTAGGATTTCAACAGGATTCCCTCACGTTAATGCTTTTTTGCTCTGAGGATATCGAAATTAAGGCAGCCGTAGGCCGACAGGTGGCTGAAGATCCAGAGGTTCGTGCTCGCAAAGCAGCTACCGAAGCCCAGCAACAGCTAACGATGCCTGCTCAGTTCTGCGTCGCCGTTCCAGAAAGCTTAACCACTAGCGGAGCCCTGATTCTTAAGGGTCTGCAATCTGCACTAGGTGATACCCCAGTGTTTGGCGGCGCCACTGCCGATCAAACCAAGATGCAGCAAACTTATCAGTTCTACAAAACTGAAGTATTAAGTGATGCCGTTCCCTTTTTACTATTTGCGGGGAATGTCTTGTTCTCCCATGGGGTTGCGAGTGGCTGGCGGCCGATTGGCAAACGCAGTCGAGTCACCAAAGTCATCGACAATACAATCTACGAAATTGATCATCAGCCAGCCCTAGAGTTTTACCATTATTACTTAAATGATTTTGTCCCAGATGCTGCCTATCCCCTAGCCATCTATCCGCCAGGAGAAGAAACGTTCTTTTTGAGGGGGGCACTCAGTCATGACCAAGCCCTAGGTAGCATTACAGTTTCAGGTGATGTACCAGAGGGCGCTGTGGTCCAAATTACCGAAGCCTCTCTAGATGACGTCATCAACGGTAGCCGTTCTGCTTTTGCTCACGCCCTCGACTACTATCCTGGCACCAAACCCGACTTGGCCCTTGTTTTTTCCTGTTCATGGCGGCGCTATATTTTGGGGACTCGCACCGACGATGAATATCGAACGATCATGGGGCTGTTAGACTACCCACTCCCCTGCTGTGGATTTTATACCTTTGGCGAAATAGCTCCTTTTGAACATAAAAGTCAAGCCTTTTTCCATAACACCACTTTTGTAACCTTGTTGGTGGGTGGCCAATAATTGCTTATGCAATCCACAGACCAAGACATCATTCTCAAACAGCTTCGCAAAGAAAATCGAATTCTCAAAAAGCAACTTGAGCGATCGGAAGCGGATCGGATCAAGTTAGAAGAGACAAACCAGAATAAGACGTCTCTGCTCAAACAGGTCATTTGTGAGCTGCAAGAATTTCAGGGAATTCTTGAGCAAAAAAGTACTGCTTTGGAACAGACGGTTGCACAGCTCAAACTGGCTCAATCGAAACTAGTAGAATCGGAGAAGATGGCTGCTTTAGGGACATTAGTGGCTGGTGTTGCTCACGAAATTAATACCCCAGTTGGTACAGGAATTACATTAGCCTCGACGTTGGCAGATGAAACAGAAGCTTTGATCGCAGCGGTAACTGAGGGTGGGTTGAAGCGATCGCAGTTCAATACCTACCTGGAAATCACCCAAGATGTCACTAAACTCTTGCTCACCAACCTGAATCGAGCTGGAGAACTCGTGCAGAGTTTTAAGCAGGTTGCTGTTGACCAAGCTAGTTTGGAACGACGGACATTTGACGTTAAACAATATTGTGAGGAGATTACAACCAGTCTATCGCCAACGTTGAAGCAGACCCCTCATACTCTGACGCTAACAGGTGATCAATCTATCTGGATTGATAGTTATCCAGGTGTATTTGCTCAAATCATTACTAACCTGATCACCAATTCCTTAACCCACGCCTATACCGAGGATGGCAATGAAGGTCAGCTGTGTTTAAGCATGTTTCAGCAAGATAAGTGGCTGATTTTGCGATATGAAGACAATGGCCGTGGCATACCCGCAGCCAATCTCGATAAAATTTTTGAACCCTTCTTTACAACAGCCCGTCATCAAGGTGGAACGGGGCTTGGACTCCATATTGTTTACAACTTAGTGACCCAAACCTTGCAGGGGAAAATCCGGGTTGACAGCAAAATGAACGCAGGAACTTGCTTTGAGATTAAAATACCTCTCGATCCAAGGTTGTCTAAGCCCTGTTTATGCTGAGACCCATAGGTTTCAGGGTAGCTAGATATGAATTCTAAACTATCTCCCTTAAATGCTTGTAGTCGTACTTGGCATATTTGAGTTGGATGCAGTTTGGATCGAAACTATGAATGAAATTGGGCAACCTAAAAATAGGACCGCATCAGGCAAACTGATATCTATCGCCATGTTGGGTATCTCGGTAAATCTAGATTTGTTGTCCTCAATTTGTGATTCATGCATTGTCCAATGACCCGCAGCCTGCAATCATCTCTGCCCCATCTAAAAGATGCATTCCAGTTCCAGGATGATGCGTTGCTATGGTTCGAAGATACCGATGAAGTTCCCAGCCCTGAAGGCGAAGAAAATTCAGCCTGGAACGTGATTATTATTGATGATGAGCCCGCAGTCCATCAAGCGACGCAGCTAGCGCTTAAAAATTTCGCATTTGAAGGCAAACCGCTAGAGTTCCTTTCGGCTTACTCTGCAGAAGAAGGGAAACGGCTTCTGTCTGGGAAGCATCTAGACACAGCTTTTGTGCTGTTAGATGTGGTCATGGAGACCCATGATGCAGGGCTACAGGTCGTCCAGTACATTCGAGAGCAGCTTGACAATCACCACATACGCATTATTCTCCGCACCGGGCATCCTGGCGAGGCCCCTGAAGAGTCCGTCATTCTTGATTACGACATCAACGATTACAAGCTTAAAGTCGAGCTGACTCGCAAAAAACTACTAACCACAGTGATTACATCCCTCAGATCCTATCGAGATATCATGATTATTGAGGAGCAGCGTCAGGAACTCTCCCAGACGTTGGACGATTTAGAAGAGGCCCAGCAGCAGCTCCAGGAGTACTCCTACAATTTGGAATTAAAAGTTGCCGAACGCACAGCAGCATTAGAGGATGCCAACCAGAAGCTTCACCGCTTGGCAATGCTGGATGGACTAACCCAGGTGGCGAATCGTCGATCTTTAGATGAATATCTCCGAGGGCAATGGGCACTATTAGGACAGCAAAGACAGCCTCTATCTTTGATTATGGTTGATGTTGATTTCTTCAAGCTCTACAACGATTTTTATGGGCACCAAGTCGGTGACAAGTGCTTGTACGCAGTGGCTCAAGCCATGACTCAATCTCTGGAGCGACCTGTAGATTTTGTAGCTCGGTATGGAGGAGAAGAGTTTGCGATCGCACTCCCGTTCACGGATCTTCCAGGTGCCGTCCAAACTGCCCAGAAAATCAAGGCTACAGTGCAATCCTTGCAGTTGCCTCACTCGCCCTCCCCCATTAGTGATTGGGTAACCCTTAGTTTGGGGATTTCAAGTATGGTGCCTTTACCGGAGTTGTCCCTAGAAACGCTGATTAAAACGGCGGATAAAGCTATGTATCAGGCAAAGCGAGCTGGACGCAACCAATACTATACTTACCGATCAACTTTGGCATAGCGGCACTTGCATCTTTCTGAGATTGACCGTGAGAGCATTAGAGCTATCAGAACAGCCCCAGATCTCAGTGAAGAACAAAGTGGGCGCAAGCAAAGCCATTGACAACAGAACAGAGGGTGATGCTCAAACCACTTCATGAGTGAACTGGAATGTGGCCCACTGATCGACATCTAAAACCCAGGTGTTGTCGGAGGAAATTCCCATCTGCTCAGCGGTTGGGGCACTGCCATCATGCAAATCTTGCAACACTTGCTGGGTCACCTCTAGGGGGTTAACCAATCGGACCACAACGGGAGAAGTATTGCTTGCAGATTGGCGAATTTTATTTGCGATCGCCTCCAACCCATTAACAAAGGGAGATCGACTCAAAATAACATAGGTAGTTGCTAAACCAGCAGGACCCCGCACCACATACTCATTCATGGAGAAAGGCACCGTCAACGTCTCTCCAGGCGCAACCGTATCCTGAATAGTTGTTTCTGTTTCTGGGACAGCTAGCAAGGCTTCAGGAGAATAAATTGTAAAAAATTGGGTGCGATTATCTACCCCCAACACCAGCCAATAGAGTGGGGAATTACTATCATTTTGAATTTGATACTGAAGATGCTGTCCTATCGATAACTGTGCCGCTTGCCCTTGCCTTTCGAATATTGACAGAGCAGAACTATAGCGATTACCTTTCCGGGGCCAAGGTGCTCTAGACGTAGTTTGTCGTGCCAAAACCTGAGATTTCTCAGCATCAACTACTTCCAATAGCACTGATGCCCCTAACCGGGAAGAGAAATCATTCACGGTGAGATGTAAAGTCTTGCGAGCCAACAGAAGCTTGAGGGTGTCATGGAGTTGGTTCACCGCCGTTTTAATAGCTTCTCCCGATTCACACCGAGTATCTACTAATTCCTCACCGCCTTGGGAGAACAAGCCGTACTGAGTTTGGGGCGGAGCGGGAGCTTCATCCTCTTCTGAAACATCACTAGGCACTGAATTAACAGTCACTTGAGAGGAGGCAGATGCCTGGGTAAAGAGAACATCCGCGTCTTGCGCACCGGCAAGGACAGGATTGATATGGGACATATCGGAAAACGCACTGGTTGCATCCACTCGTTCAATGCGCTTGAGCTGTGATCCCAGAGCAACATTCAGCGTGACTGACTTAGGCAGCACTCGAAAGGCCTCTTGGATCTTCTGCCCTGAATTGAGCTGGCCCTCATGCTCACAATGTCCGAAGCCCACACACCCTCGATGAGAGTCTAAATGGAAATAAAGATCTGGGGTAGCATTATTCGCCTCTAGCAGAGCATCCGTAGTTGCCCTAGATACAACTTGAGGCAGAGACCTTAGAGACCTTTCCGCTTGCGAAACCACCTTGAAACAGGTCGTTGCTTCGTAATGGTCCACGACTTGAGGCAAAACCCCACCCAACCAAACCGTTATATTCTCACCGTTATCTTCAATGTTAGTCACAACCCCATCAGCACTGGCTTCCAGAGATAAATCTGACACAATATTGAGACTAGTTGGCCCGCTCAACAAAGGTTTCTGGACTCGACCCACTTGCTGTTCTACATCAGCAACCACGCGATTAAACCTGGCAGGCAACTTCTGAGCAGCCGAAATTTGCCAAAGATGCTGAGTTAATGAATAAGTCAACAAACCCGCAGAAAAATCATGCCATTGCCCCTCAATCGCTGTCTGATTATCCTGAGAGGCCAACACCATGAGTTCAGATGAATTTTGGCGTCTTTGGGACTGGTTGAGCAATCTCTCTTGTTGCTCTGGGTCTCCGGGTGCACTCATTTGTCGTTGTATTTCTGGGAGCGATCGCGCCCGCAAGTTTCCTAGCAATGCCTTACCAGGATAGGTAAATCCAGCATCTAAGATACAAAGATTCTGTTGAGTATTGAGGGATCGAAACCACAACGCTAGCTGCTCCTCTAAAAGAGCATTTTCTATCGTCTGGTTACTTTTACCACCACTGAAATCACCGTCAAATGGAATCAGCACTTTGCAGGGCGGGGGGGGGGTAGTTTCTGATATCGAATCAGCATACTGACTCAATAAGCACCCATACCCACTAAAGTGAAAAATCACACTATCCTGAGATCGCGCCTGTTCTATTAAATGAGACGTGAAAGCAGCTTCAATATTTTTCAAAGTTGCTTGCTTGTCTTTCAGCACAACAATGTCATCTGGATGGAAGCCAAATCGATGGACCAGAAGCTGTTGCTGCAAGTCTAAATCAGTCAGACACCCTTTGAGATTTGATTTTTTTCCCAGGTCCCGATATTGATTGATCCCGACTAACAGGGCTAGCTTGCGTGAGGTCGGTTGCGCTAGCACCTGTTGATATTGATTCGCAAACTTCCATAGATACAAATCACTCAAACCTAGGCCAGCAAGCACTAAGCTAGTATTTCGCAATAGAGCGCGTCGGGTCAGTGCCATGGTGTGATGTCTAGGGAAAGGGCCTACTCAAGGGCAAAAAGCTAGAACCCATCATCATTAATGGGTTCCTGTTTTCACTATATCGCCGTTTGCGAATGCAAACCTCATCCTTTCATAGCAGCCGCTAATTCAGCAGCCACTTCAGGACGAGAAAACTCAGGTGGGGGTAACTCACCTCGGCGCAACATTTCTCTGACCTTGGTACCAGACAAATGAATCCGATCCTCGGGACCACTGGGACTGGTTTTTGTCGTTGCCATCGATTGCGTTTTCTGACAATAGAAAGCATGTTCAAATTTCATGGGCCTAATACCCAATGCCTGAGCATCTAACGAATCAAAAATATACTGAGCATCGTAAGTACCGTAGTAATCCCCCACACCTGCATGATCCCGACCCACAATAAAATGAGTACATCCATAATTTTTCCGGACTAGCGCGTGGAAAATAGCTTCACGAGGACCTGCATAGCGCATTGCCGCTGGATTAATGGCTAAGATAACGCGGTTTTCAGGGAAGTAGTGCTCCATCATGATTTCATAACAACGCATCCTGACATCGGCAGGAATATCATCGCTTTTGGTTGCCCCCACCAGCGGGTGCAAAAACAAACCATCTACGGTCTCTAAAGCACATTTTTGAATGTATTCGTGAGCACGATGAATGGGGTTACGCGTTTGGAAGCCAACAATCGTTTGCCAGCCGCGTTCCCGGAAGAGCTGGCGAGATGCCGCTGGGTCAATTTGATAAGTAGGGAAAAGCGGGTGGGCCTGTCGTTCTAAAAGCCATATCGGACCTGCAAGATTCACTGCTCCTTGATCAAGGACAACTTTCACCCCAGGATGTTTGGCCTCATCTGTCTTATAGACCTGAATTGACTCTTGGGTCTTGTCGTAGGTGTACTTTTCTGTGAGTTCCAATACCCCTACAAACTTACCTGTAGGGTCATCTAACCGCACAAAGTCACCCATCTTGACGGTATTCGCAACGTCCTCATCCACAGATAGCGTCACGGGAATGGACCAAGGCAAGCCATTGTCTAGGTGCATGTGGTTAACCACATTTTCGTAGTCTGCTTGCCCCATAAACCCAGTTAGGGGACTAAAACCCCCAATGGCGATCATTTCTAAATCAGACGTTGCTCGATGATCAAGCTGAACACGGGGTAAGCTCTCACCTTTCGCCAGAAAGTCCTGTTTTTGGTCCTGAGACGTAACCCGATTGATCAGTGAACCACCATGAGGAGCGATGGCATCTTGCTGTTGAGTCAAAATAAACCTCTCAAATCTGCGTTTCCCTCAAAATCATAAACTAAAGATTAAGTTTTGTTAGTGATTGCGGGTTAACTTTTGGTGTGTAGGATGTAGAGACGGTGTCCTAACTGATTCGCTATGTCTCATGATTCTGCGTCCGCTAACGCGTCCCTAACCGCTGCACCCATCAAATTCGGAACCGATGGTTGGCGAGGCATCATTGCCAAAGAATTCACCTTTGAGCGTTTGACCAAAGTAGCTCCTGTGGCAGCGCGTGTCTTGGAAGAGACCTATCGTCGTCCAGATACCCAACGATTGATTATTGTCGGTTACGATCGCAGGTTTTTGTCCGAAGAATTTGCCCAGGCTACAGCAGAAGCTGTGCAGAAAGCTGGCTACGACGTTCTCCTGGCCAATACTTTTGCGCCTACCCCAGCGTTTAGTTGGGCTGCCTATCACCGCAAAGCGCTAGGGGCTCTCGTGATTACTGCTAGCCATAATCCTGGGATCTACTCTGGCCTTAAGGTCAAAGGGGCTTTTGGGGGATCTGTCCCCCCTGTGATCACCCAAAAAATTCAAGATCAACTGGCAACGGATTCTGATCCAGTTTCTCCTACAAGTGGCACCCTAGACACCTTTGATCCCTGGCCAGACTATTGCCAAGTTCTGAAATCTAAGGTTGATATTGATGGCATTAATCAGGCCATTACCCAAAATCAGTTGACCGTGTTTGTCGACACCATGCATGGGGCCACCGCTAGCGGCATGCAACGGCTGCTGACGGCTCCCATACAAGAACTGAATAGCGATCGCGATCCCTTCTTTGAAGGGGGCGCACCTGAACCCTTACCTAAGTATTTGGGCAAATTAATCGAATCTATCCAAACCCACAGTCAGCAAAGTTCAGAGCAAGAGGCCGTTGTGGGTTTTATCTTTGATGGCGATGGCGATCGCATCGCCGCCATGGACGGTCAGGGCAATTTCCTGAGTTCTCAAATTTTAATTCCCATTTTGATCGAACATTTAGCGGCACGCCGACAGTTTCAAGGAGAAGTCATCAAAACCATTAGTGGCTCTGAGCTGATTCCTAGAGTTGCAGCGTTGCATAATCTGCCTTTGCACGAAACACCAATTGGCTATAAATATATTGCCGATCATATGCTTGAAACTGAGGCTGTCTTATTGGGGGGCGAGGAGTCCGGCGGTATCGGCTACGGCAACCATATTCCTGAGCGAGATGGTTTACTCTCTGCCCTTTACCTCCTAGAAGCAGCTGCCCAAACCCGGAAAGATCTATCCAGTTTGTATCAACAACTACAAACTCAGACAGGGTTCACAAGTTTTTATGATCGTATTGATTTACCCTTAGCGTCCGAAGCGGACAAACATAAGCTCATTGCTCAACTCCAATCTTCACCTTTTTCTCAGGTGTTAGATCAGGAGGTCACTAAGGTACTGTCAATTGACGGCTACAAGTTTCTGCTTGCTGATCAGAGTTGGCTGCTCATTCGCTTTAGTGGTACTGAGCCTGTTCTCCGTCTATATTGCGAATCCCATCAGCCTGACCAAGTTACTCAGATTCTAGCTTGGGCAAAAGATTGGGCACTCAGCTAACATCTTGGAGGTCTCGTTTTGTTCTCATCTACTCAACCATTTACCATCCCAGCCCCAATTCTGTTGAAACCAGAGTTTTTAAATATCCTGATCAGCTTGGTAGTATTGCCCTTAATGGCTGGCTTACTCGGGCAACAGCAGCTCTTAGGATGTTTTTTGACAGTAGGAGATTGGTGTGAAGACATATTTCAAGGAATAGCGTTACCTTTTTTGGAGATTTCAGAATAGATCATCCATTACTGAAGTCAAATAAGACCTTAGAATCAACAAAAAAGTAAACCATATTCTTAAGAAACCAAAACTTGGGATTTCTTTCTTCCAATTTTCTGAAGTTCTTGCCTTTTTTCTCGTTCTTTTTGCTAAAAGCTACCATGAATCAATAGGTGAACTATATTTTTTTGGCTAAATCCTGGGCCTATCTCGTTGAAAACTCTATCTACCCTGGCGAACCAGCTGCTGCATAGAGAAAGAAAATCAGGGTTTACGCCCTAGAATTGTCATGGAGACGTCTTTGGTACCACCTATGTAATTGCTCTGGAGCCTCTCGCTTGAGAGACTATCCATCCTCTTAAAACAATCAAAATTTTATTGAATTTCATTATTTGAGTTGATTCTCTATGCGTTCTACCCTTGACCGTGTTCATCTTCAGTCAGTTCAGCCTTCTCAGTTAGAGACGTTACTTCTCAATCGCATTAGCGTTATCGAAGATTTGCTTGAAGGTGTTCTTAAGGACGAGTGTGGGCAAGAATTAGTGGACCTCTTGCGGCAGTTACGATCCATGTGTTCTCCTGAAGGACAAGCACCCAGAGTCCCTGAAGCAGAAGTTCTCAAGGTAGTGGAAAAGCTACCCTTAGATGAGGCGATTCGGGCAGCGAGAGCCTTTGCTCTATACTTTCAGCTCATCAACATTGTTGAACAACATTACGAGCAAGAGGAGAGTATGGTGCGTACACGCGGTACAGTCCAGACCACCTCTCATCTGGATGCTGTGGAGGGGAGTCCAATCTCCGTCAATGATGCTTCTGATCAAAATGGTCACTCGGTCATCCCAGAACAGAGTTTCTTTGATACGAGCTTACGGGAGCCCAATGCGGGCACATTTGCCTGGCTGTTTCCCAAACTGAAGCAGTTAAATGTCCCACCTCGACATATTCAAGACATTATCCAAGCCCTAGACATCAAATTGGTGTTCACGGCCCATCCGACTGAAATCGTTCGCCAAACCATTCGGGCTAAACAGCGGCGGATCGCCAAAATTCTGGAAAAACTCGACGAAGCAGAAGTGGGCTTGGCCAATCAGACCCGCTCCAATTGGGAAGTTAATGCTCTTCAGGCTGAGCTGACGGAAGAAGTAAGATTTTGGTGGCGTACGGATGAACTTCATCAATTTAGGCCTACGGTTTTAGATGAAGTCGAGTACAGTCTGCACTATTTTCGGGAAGTCTTGTTCGATGCGATTCCCCGCCTTTACGATCGCTTAACGCTACATTTGCAACAAGCGTTTCCCAAGTTAAATCCACCTCGACATAATTTTTGTCAGTTTGGATCCTGGGTCGGTTCTGATCGCGACGGCAACCCCAATGTGACCCCAGACATCACCTGGCAAACGTCTTGCTATCAACGCAATGTTGTTCTGGAAAAATATATCGAAGCTATCCGTAAGCTGGTTGATTTGCTGACTTTATCCCAATATTGGTGCGAAGTTCCCCCAGGGCTGGAAAAGTCTTTAGGGCAGGATCAATTGCAAATGCCTGATGTTTACGACAAACTTTCGATCCGTTTTTTGGGAGAACCTTATCGTTTTAAGCTCTCTTACATCTTGAAGCGATTGGAGAATACCCGCGATCGCAATCTGCAACAATCCCAACTGATAGATTTTTCTCATCCCTTGCATCCCCAAGGCATGAGCGAGCAAATCTACTACCCTACTGCCCAAAACTTTTTGGCTGAGTTGAGGGTTGTTCAAGAGAATTTGCAGGTCACCGGCATCCATTGCCGAGAGTTAAATACCTTAATGGGCCAAGTTGAAATTTTTGGTTTCAATCTTACTCAGTTAGATATTCGTCAAGAAAGTTCTTGTCATTCAGATGCCCTCACTGAAATCATCGATTATTTGCAAATTCTGCCCAAACCCTATAACAAACTATCCGAACCCGAACGCCTAGACTGGCTAGTTCAAGAACTACAAACTCGGAGACCGCTGATTCCACCAGAGCTACCCTTCTCAGACAAAACCAAAGAACTGATCAATACATTCCGCATGATTCGGCGACTGCAAGAAGAGTTTGGCATTGAGATCTGCCATACCTACATCATCAGCATGAGCCATGAAGCCAGCGATTTATTGGAAGTGCTACTGCTAGCTAAGGAATCAGGGCTCTTTGATCCCACCACTGCGACTGGGACCTTACATGCTGTTCCCTTGTTTGAGACGGTTGACGATTTGCAGCGAGCCCCAGGGGTGATGACACAGCTGTTTGACCTAGCCTTATATCGCAACTATCTAGTAGCTCCTGCAGCCATTGCCGCAGTGGACGAAGACTCCCCTCCGCCCTTATCTCTCCAAGAAATCATGCTGGGCTATTCGGATAGTAATAAGGACTCAGGCTTTCTCAGCAGCAATTGGGAGATCTACAAGGCCCAACAAAGGTTGCAGGAAACGGCTGAACCCTATGGTATTTCTCTACGCATTTTTCATGGTCGGGGCGGCTCGGTCGGTCGAGGGGGTGGACCTGCCTATGAAGCGATTCTGGCTCAGCCAGGCCATAGCGTTAACGGTCGCATCAAAATCACGGAACAGGGTGAAGTCGTTGCCTCCAAGTATTCTTTGCCAGAATTAGCCCTTTACAACTTAGAGACTATCTCGACGGCTGTCATTCAGTCCAGTTTGCTGCAGTCTACCATCGATAGCATTGAGCCCTGGCATGACATCATGGAGGATTTGGCGGCGCGATCGCGCAAACGATATCGCGCCTTAATCCACGAACAGGAAGATCTGGTAGATTTCTTTTACGAAGTTACCCCCATCAATGAAATTAGTCAGTTACAACACGCAGCCCGACCTGCCCGCAGACGAGCCGACAATCGCAGAACTCTAGATGGTCTGAGGGCTATTCCCTGGGTATTTAGTTGGACTCAAAGCCGATTTCTGCTGCCAGCATGGTACGGCGTGGGCACCGCCCTCCAAGATTTCCTAGACGAAAAATCTACGGAGCATCTCACCCTACTTCAATACTTCTACAGTAAATGGCCTTTCTTCAAGATGGTGATTTCCAAAGTAGAAATGACCCTTGCAAAGGTGGATCTTCAAATTGCCCATCATTATCTGCAAGAGTTAACCACCCCCGAAGATATTGATCGGTTTGAGCGTCTGTTCGAACAGATTGCCCAAGAGTACTACCTAACAAAAGAAATGGTGTCTGACATTACCGGTAACCAACAGCTTCTAGATGGCGATCCAAACTTAAAGCGGTCTGTTCAACTTCGAAATGGCACCATTGTCCCTTTAGGATTTTTACAAGTTTCTCTTCTCAAACGGTTGAGACAACATCAACGGCAGCAGCGAATTGCCCTAGGAGCTGGCAATGTCAGCGAGAAAGACCTGCTACGAGGAGCCTTACTAACGATCAATGGTATTGCCGCAGGCATGAGAAATACAGGTTAGGCACCCATCAAAGCTTCTCCAAATCATCTCGATTTAGATACAAAGCTTGTTGCTAATGGAGTTAAGCGGATTCGAACCGCTGACCCCCTGCATGCCATGCAGGTGCTCTACCAACTGAGCTATAACCCCGGAACGCGAATACCATCATGCCTTGAAACACCTGCCATCGTCAAGAACCTTACACAAAACCCAGGCACCTATCCAGCGTCAGCTTAGATGTTGCTCATAAAGACTTACTAAAATCAGCGTTTATTCAAGTTATTTATAAAACATACATATTTAGAGTTGTTAGATTCATCCGATTTGCTAATCACTCAAGGTATGATCAAAGAATCAAGATTGCAACCTTGGTTTAAACGTGAAGAGAGAAATTCTCTTCTCATTCAATCGCACGATGGGAGTCGATCATGAAACTCGTCAATTCGCTTTCGCAAGGGATTCAATACTTATCTGAAGCAGTAGGCCGTACTTTTACGCCTAATGATGATCATTATCCAGCTACAGGGATGGTGCCCTTTTTAGGCGATCCTTGCTATCAATCTATCTGGATTGACTAGAAAGTCTCAAAATCAGGGAAGGTGCTAGATAGCTGTACCTGTACTAGCAATTTTGTCTGGCATCCTTACCTTTTAGCAAAATTTTATCAATGCCAAGGTAGGCATGAAGTATGGCGGAAGGGCTTGTCTGGTTAGCCTTACTTGGGGTCTTTATAGGATTAGCGAGAGCAGGATGGATTGAATACCGTAAAGTTGAAGCCTATCGTCTATGGGCACAATCGTACGAGCGCGCTAAATACGATATCTATGCTGTGTTGGGTCAGAGAGAACAGACCCTGACATGGGGAAAACCCACCACCAGCGGTCCTATCGATCTTCTAGATTGTTCGATCGACAGCATCAATCGTGTCCTTGTCCGAGTAGATGGTCAATCGGTAGATTACGATAACCCCCCAAATAAGGGTAAAAAAATTATTCTGGAATTACAGCTAAAGGCAGAGCAAGAAACGATCCAAATTCCCTTTACTGAAGTGGTGTTGGCAGTAGAATGGGCACAGTATCTAGTGAAAGTACTGCAAGATTTGCCAAACAGCCCTCCTCACAGAACTGAGGCTTAGAGTCTAGTAATTTGGCGGCTTTTGCTTTCGGAATAAATCTGTTCTCTCGAAAATGTCGAAAAAACCAGGATGCAATGCCCATTTTGTCAACATACGGATAGCAGAGTCTTAGAGTCCCGCTCGGCAGAGGCCGGACAGAGCGTGCGGCGACGGCGAGAATGCCTACAGTGCAATCGTCGGTTTACTACCTATGAGCGCATCGAATTTGTCCCCATCATGGTCATCAAACGCAACCAAGATCGAGAGCTGTTTGATCGCTCTAAGCTCTTGAAAGGTGTGGTCACGGCTTGCGAGAAAACTGGACTGGCAGCGATGCAGCTAGAAACGCTAGTGGATGATGTCGAAGCTGAACTTCAGCAGCGAGCGATGAAAGAAGTCACCAGTACAGAACTGGGTGAATCAGTGTTGACAAAGCTCAAAACTTTGAGCGAAGTGGCTTATGTTCGATTTGCTTCAGTTTATAGACAGTTTCGCGGCATTAGGGATTTTGTGGATGAACTCAATCAGCTGAAAGAGGCTGGAGAAGGATCGGCGCAACACCCCCTGAGTGAACAATCAGAAACGGAGCCATCCTTGCTGCAACCGAGTACAGCTTATATAGTCTCTCATCCCGGTTTGCGGTAGTTAGGCTAGGCTTTACAGCAGGTTTGTCTCCATTCGACTGTAAGAGAATCCCAGAAATAATCATTCAGGATCCAGATATTGCGCTAGGATGATAGATCTAGTGCCATATCTAGCTAGAACAATACCAAGAGCATTCTTGGTTTCACCCAGCGCTCCTAAGATTCAGGTCCTTACCGAAGAAGGAGACGTCATTATCCACTATTAGTAAGAAAACATCTAGGAAAATTTGAGAATGGTCAATCGGGAAACCACACTGCCAGACATTGGCTTTACTCACGACGATTTCGCTGCTTTACTTGACAAGTATGATTACCACTTCAATCCTGGTGACGTCGTGGCAGGTACGGTCTTTAGCCTGGAACCCAGAGGGGCTCTGATTGATATTGGTGCAAAAACCGCAGCTTACATACCGATTCAGGAAATGTCCATCAATCGGATTGAGAACCCAGATGAGGTCTTGCAATCCAATGAGACCCGTGAGTTTTTCATCCTGGCAGATGAGAACGAAGACGGACAGCTAACCCTATCGATTCGACGCATTGAATATATGCGCGCTTGGGAAAGGGTTCGTCAACTCCAGACCGAAGATGCCACAGTTCGTTCAGCTGTGTTTGCGACTAATCGTGGTGGTGCGTTAGTCAGAATTGAAGGGCTCCGAGGATTTATTCCGGGTTCCCACATCAGCACCCGAGCTGCTAAGGAAGAGCTGATTGGGGAAGAGCTGCCCTTAAAGTTTTTGGAAGTGGATGAAGAACGCAATCGCTTGGTTCTCAGTCACCGTAGAGCGCTGGTTGAGCGGAAGATGAACCGCTTAGAAGTCGGCGAAGTTGTGATTGGAACGGTACGTGGAATCAAACCTTACGGTGCGTTTATTGACATTGGTGGGGTCAGTGGCCTGCTCCACATCTCTGAAATTTCTCATGATCACATTGATACGCCCCACAGCGTATTTAACGTCAACGACGACTTGAAAGTGATGATCATCGATCTAGATGCTGAACGAGGCCGTATTTCTCTCTCGACGAAGCAACTAGAGCCCGAACCTGGTGATATGGTCAAGAACCCTCAGCTTGTCTATGACAAGGCGGAGGAAATGGCTGAACGATATCGACAGCAAATGCTAGCCCAGCAAGAAGGTGGACAAGCTGACAATCAACAAGAGGCAGCCACGGAAACGGTTTCTGAGCCAGAGGAAGTCACTTCTCCTGCATAATATCTGCGGCCTGATTAGCTGTAGCCTCTCAAAAACTTTGTCAGTCTAACTGAAAGATGCCTGATTCGTTGCTCAGAGTGCCTCGATTGGCGATTCCATTAGGAGATCCAGCGGGTATAGGGCCAGAGGTGATCCTGAAAGCCCTAGGTGATATCAACCTCAAAAAGTTGGCTGACATCACTATTATTGGTGAGCAGGCTGTAGTTGAGCAAACCTACGAGCGGATCAGGCAATTTTCGTTGCCTGATCCCGCTTGGCAGTTGGCCGATCTAGAAACTTTACATATCATCGAGTCGCAACCTAGCCAGTTATCTTCTGCTAAATGGGGACAGCCTTCTGTAGAAACGGGGGCTGCAAGTTTCAGGTACTTGTCCACAGCTATTACGGGTGCCCTATGCGGAGAATATGAGGGGATTGTGACCGGCCCTATTGCTAAATCTGCTTGGCAGGCAGCGGCGCATGATTATCCCGGTCAAACAGAATATTTGGCAGAGCGGGCGCAGGTATCAGCGTATGGCATGTTTTTCGTAGCATCCTCTCCCTATACAGGGTGGCAATTGCGGGCGTTGTTAGCTACAACCCACATACCGCTTTCAGAGGTTCCCGCTCAACTCTCTCCTGCGTTACTAACGATGAAATTAGGGCTATTGAGAGAAGCGTTACATCGAGACTTTGGAATTGAGCAGCCCTGTATTGCGATCGCAGGTCTCAATCCTCACAGCGGCGAACAGGGGCAGTTGGGCCGAGAAGAAGTCGAGTGGTTGCGTCCGTGGATCCAGGAGATGCGATCGCAGTTTCCCGATCTAACCTTAGTGGGTCCCATCCCTCCCGACACGTTATGGGTGGCCCCAGGACAAGCATGGTATGGCCCTCGCCCAGCGAACACAGTGCCATCCACCTACGACGCTTATTTAGCCCTCTACCACGATCAAGGCCTCATTCCCGTCAAGCTGATGGCTTTTGACCGAGCAGTTAATACCACTATCGGCTTACCGTTTGTCCGCACTTCCCCTGACCACGGTACCGCCTTCGATATTGCCGGACAGGGAATCGCTAATCCAACCAGTATGATTGCCGCTATCCACCTTGCAGCATACTTTGCTCAACAACGCAGACTTACCTGCATAGGCTCGTGATCAGTTTATGACAGTACACTTCGTTTGAGTTGTTCGCGTTCCATTGCTTGAAATAAAGCCAGAAAATTCCGTTGACCAAACCCTTGGGCCTGTCGCTGCCGTTCAATCATTTCAAAAAAGAAGGTGGGCTGCTGGAAAATAGGTTGGGTAAATGTTTGTAATAAAATTCCTGATCCAGATTTACCTTCAAAATCCACCAAAATATTTTGGCGTTCAATAGCTGGCCAATCGAGATGAGAATACTGCTGTTCAAACTGGTCCCGCAACTGTTGATAATAACTCTGGGGAATATCCAGCAATGACAGCCCTCTTGCTCTGAGTTGAGCAACTGTCTCTACAATATTGGCGGTTCCGAGGGCAATATGTTGGATCCCTGACCCTCGATTGATATCTAAAAATTCTTGAATCTGTGAATTAGCAGACGTGGGTTCATTGATGGGAAACTTGACTTGCCCCTGGGGATGGGTCAATACTTCACTCCGGAGTCCAGATCGATGGGTCTGGATGTCGAAATATCGACGGGTTTCCAACCCAAATACCTGCTGATACCAGTTTACTGCTGTTCTTAACTCATTTTCGCTGACGTTAAGAACGGCGTGGTCAATGTGAGTAAACAGGTCTGATCGCTTGCCGAGGGGTTCAGCTTGCCATTGCACCGTTGCTTGATTTTGCTCTAAGGGTAACGCAGACACTGGTCCCCATCGCTCAACTAACGTATGCTGTAACGACCCCCAACCCTTAACTTTGCCCCATTTCATTGTGCTTGAACCTTGCTGTTCAATCGTAAGCGGCCGCACGATCACAGCGCCTTGATGTTCTGCTCTGACAAGTGCTGATTGAGCATCCTGAACTCGAAAGGCTAAATCAAATACCCCAGGTGGATGGGACCGAAGATAGGTTGCTACTGGGCTAGTGGAACTTAATGGACTTGAAAAAGCGCAGACTATCTGCCCAGCTTGAAGCAGCTCAATATGCTCAGATGCAGTGGTAGCAGTATCCAGATGCTGAAAGCCCAGAACCCTAAGGAACCAATCCCGGCATTGCTGCGCATCGTGGACATAGAAGTGAACATGATCAAAATCCATAGATTAAGGATATCGGTCTAAATTCAAATTCGCACAGATCAGCTAAAAGGTTAAATCTGAGGCCATAAAATTCTTGGCTGAACATTGGATGTTGCGACCCCATCGAGGCCATCGCCAACACACCCCTAAACCATAACGAATCCTTTGATCAAGGATCACAGTCTTCATAAAAACTTTATTTGTTGAAGTCAGTTTCATCATTAACCTTGACGGACAAAGAAAATTGAGGAGACTGCAAACCCTGAAGGGATTACCGCTAAGATAATGAAGCTGAATTGAGAACCAAAATAACGTGCTAGCAGCGGTATTGCATGGACAAACAGATTTACGACTAGAAACGGTGTCAGATCCCACACCCGGTCCAGGGGAAGTGGTGATCCAAGTTGATGTGGCCACCACCTGTGGGACAGACCTGAAAGTGTGGCGACGGGGTGGTCATGCCAAAATGCTGCAGCCTCCTATCCTGTTTGGCCACGAAGCAGCCGGCCATCTTGTGGCTTTGGGTAGAGGGGTAGAGGGTTGGTCTATAGGAGATCGGGTCGTCGCTAATAATTCCGCCCCCTGCATGAACTGCTTTTATTGCCAACGACAGGAATATTCCCTCTGTACTGACTTGACCTTCAATAACGGTACGTTTGCTCAGTACCAATGCATTCCAGCCGCGATTGTTAAACATAATCTACTGCCCATCCCTGAACGGTTATCTGCGGCAGAAGCCTCCTTAACAGAACCCTTGGCTTGTGTCTTACATGGTATTTCTCGCTCTGGTTTTCATCCCCAACACACTCAACAAAGACATCCACCCCAACAAGTTGTTGTCATTGGCGATGGGGCTATTGGCCTCATGTTTGTAGGCGTATTGGCTTATCGAGGGGCCCAGGTAATTTTATGTGGTGGCTCGGATCAACGGCTGCAGCTAGGTCAGCAGTTGGGGGCGACTGATATTTTCAATCATCACCATATTTCTAGCCTGCCAGAGACCATCCACCACCTGACGGCAGGGAGAGGAGCAGATATTGTGATCGAAGCTACAGGGGTTCCCAGTGCATGGGAGACCGCTATCACCTGTGGCCGACCGGGGGCAACTATTAATTTATTTGGGGGGTGTCCGCGGGATACCCAGATCACGGTCAATACCGATTTACTGCATTACAGCGAGCTGACACTCAAGGGGGTCTTTCACAACACCCCAACCTTTGTCAGAGAATCTCTTGCCTTACTGAAAAGCCAGGTATTGCCGTTTGATCGACTCCTCAACGATACCCAGCCCCTAGAGAACCTGGAGCAGGTGTTTATAGATATGCGCGATCGCAAAACCATCAAAGCCATCATTACTCCTCATCCATAGGCTCGATCCTATACAGCAATGGTCCCAGGCGGATAAATGCCTGGCGTCAAAGGGCGATCAACTAGGCCACAAGCACCAAGAATAACGCCACTAGACAGCTCAGCATGGGGACCCAGTTTGGCATGATCACCGACATAACAAGGTCCCGTCAATTTAGCTTGAGAGTCAACCGTTGCTGTGGGAGACACCCATACTTGAGGCTGACTTTCCTGGATGCCATCGGGTAACGGAAAGGCCATTTTGCCTTGCAAAATATCTAGATAAGCACCGTAGAACTTTACAGGCGTTCCTAGATCGAGCCAATATCCATCCCAAACAAATCCAGTGATTTTGTGCTCACCGTTGAGTAGATCAGGAAAAACCGTTCGCTCAAAACTAAGCGGTTGATTATTTGGATATTGAGCAAAGACATCTGGATTCAGGATATAAGTTCCCGCATTCACAGTATCAATACCCAAAGCAGCAGCTTCCGTGGCAGTTGGTTTTTCTCGAAAGGAACGAATCGTCCCTAAGGAATAGCCAGTATTAGACACGATATTCTCTAGTTCCACTAGACCAAAAGCGGTGGGATCATCAACTTTTGCTAAGGAGAGGGTTGCCTGGGCTTTTGACTGTTCATGGGCGCGCATCAAAGCCTTTAAATCCAAATTTGTCAGAATATCGGCATTGAACACAACAAGGGGTTCACCCGTATAAAACGGCTCTGCTAGTTTCATGGCCCCCGCAGTATCCAATGCTTCCGTTTCAATAACGTAGCGAATATTGACACCAAACTCTTGGCCATCTCCAAAGTAATCTTGAATTTGAGTCGCTTGATAGCGAATATTCATCAAAATATCGGTCAATCCCACTTGCTGGCACCGCTCAACCATCCAATGGAGAAAGGGACGTTCAAAAAGAGGCAACATGGGCTTAGGACTACGTAAGGTTAGGGGCGATAGTCTTGTTCCCTTGCCACCGGCAATGATTACGGCTTGCATACTTGACAACCTCAAATTCTAAGAAGATTCTGGGCAAACTATCCGTCAATATAACGAACCGTCTTGCCATTCAAATTCAATTGTGTAGAATCGTAGCGTTAAAAGGAAAGGGAACTGTCATAAGTCAATAACCGTCGCCTTCTGATAACCTTTCGATTACGATCACTGTGGCCGATAATACCCTCAATAGCGCCAATAACAAAAAGGAGTACTTCCCACGAAACGTCAATCCAAGCATGGGGCTGCCAGCGGCCATAAATCTTCTCGTCAGCAGAAAATAGGAACTTCGGAACAGATGCTGAAATCGAAACGTGGTGGTTCAGTACTCAGATGGTTCACTTGGAGCATCCTATTTTCGATGGCAATAACCCTATCCGCAGGTTTAGGGGCAACCTTAGCGCTAGTCGCTCCTTTCCGACTGCTAGGGGAGAAGGATGGTCCTGTCTCATTACCAGAATTATTTCAAGGCGGCTTACGCTACGGCATCTCTCGTCCAGTCAATATTATTGTGTTGGGCGTCGACCTCAATTTAGAAGAGCCTGAAGAAGGTGAAACCTTTGACCCCTTCAAAAGTCGGAGCGATACGATGCTCTTGGTCCGGCTCAATCCTGGGACAGACCGGGTTAGTATTCTGACCATCCCTCGAGATACACAAGTTGAAATTCCTGATGTGGGGGTTACTAAGATTAACTCTGCAAACTGGTGGGGTGGACCAGAGTTAGTGACGGAGGTGGTGAGTAACAATCTCAATAATGTCCAGATTGATCGCTATGTTCGGGTAAGTACAGGCGCTTTCCGTGAACTGGTAGATGTAGTAGATGGGGTAGAAGTCTATGTTCCCTTTGCCATGCAATATGAGGATCAAACTCAAAAGCTTAAGATTGACCTCCAGCCAGGACTGCAAAAGCTAAACGGAGATGAAGCTGAGGGATTTGTCCGGTTTCGCAATAATAACCTAGGCGACATTGGGCGTGCCCAGCGGCAACAGATTTTGCTCAAGGCCTTGCAGAAGAAAATGGCCAACCCAACCATGCTGACTCGCCTACCTCAAATTCTGTCAGTTTTGCAAAAGCATATCGACTCAAATCTGAGCGTCGGGGAAATGTTGGCATTGATGCAGTTTGGTTTACAAGTTGATTCAGAACAGTTGCGCATGGTCCTGCTTCCGGGCCGTTTCAGTGGTCCAGAAGAATACGAACTCAGCTTTTGGCTTATGGACTTAACAGGTATGGATCGGGTGATGCAGACATACTTTGAAGTATCTCCACCAACCGGCTATGAAATTACAGAAAGGGATCCTTCTCAATTCAAAGATGTCAAAATTGTTGTGCAAAATGCATCCGAGGATCCCAACGGCGATACTGTCATGATTGAGTATCTGCAACAGCAAGGATTCTACAATATTCATTACGCAGATGAAGACTGGCCCGAGGCCATTGCCACAACCCAAGTGATTCCCCAATGGGGCGATCTTGAATTGGCAAAATATCTGCAAACACTACTCACGGAGAGTCAACTCCTCTCCAATTCTACAGGTGACTTGGGATCTGATTTAACGATTCGCGTAGGCCAAGATTGGTTGCAAAACCAACTCTCCAGCCCTTCTGAATAATCATTGCCGATTTAGAATCGTACAGCTTCTGTGACTAATAAGCTCTGTCACTAAGCGTCAGGGCTGCCTTAGGAGCATATACAGAAAAGAACAATATATGGGTTTTGCGTTGCCTATTAAAAACCAGATGGTCTCTTACAGTAACTTGGTTGCAGTAGCCACAATACTAGAAGCTACTGGTGTTCTTGCTTCGGACCACGCTTTATTGTGGCTTTCCGACCCGCACATTTACAAACAACAAAATTAGGATACGGAGAGGGAGGGATTCGAACCCTCGTTAAAGTTACCCCTAAACAGCATTTCCAGTGCTGCGCCTTCAACCACTCGGCCACCTCTCCAAGAGAATTAGGTTTATTCAGTACAAGTAAGCTATGTTAACAGAATCTGAACCCTCATGAAACGGTATGCATACATTTACGATTTGTGTTCGCGATCGCCACACTGGAAATGAGTATACAGTCTCGGTTCCCGCAGACCACTACATTCTTGAGAGTATAGAGCAGCAAGATATCCGTTTACCCTTTGCCTGCCGCAATGGTGCCTGTACAACTTGTGCGGTAAAAGTTTTGTCTGGCGACTTGTACCAGCCAGAAGCCATGGGGCTATCGCTGGAATTGCAAAAGCAGGGGTATGCTCTGTTATGTGTTAGCTATCCCCAGAGCGATCTAGTAGTAGAAACCCAAGATGAAGACGAAGTCTACGAATTACAGTTTGGGCGCTACTTTGGTAAAGGGAAAGTACGAACAGGTTTACCTTTGGATGAAGAATAAAACATGACCCCAGAACCTTCCCTACAGGCTTATTTAGATATAGCGACAGAAGCTGCATTAGCTGGAGGAGCGGTTCTTCAGCAGTTCTGGGGCAAATTAGAAAATATCCAAGAAAAACGTCCCGGTGATTTGGTAACTGAAGCCGATCAAGCGGCTGAAAAGGCTGTCCTGGAAGTGATTAATCGTCATTTTCCAGAGCATCAAATCTTAGCAGAGGAGTCAGGTCACCAGGGCAATCAGGAGAGTCAGTACTTGTGGGCCATTGACCCTTTAGATGGAACCACCAACTATGCCCATCAATATCCCTTTTCTGCGACTTCTATTGCGCTATTAATCAACAACGTTCCTAAGGTTGGTGTGGTATTCGATCCTTTCCACCAAGAACTATTTCGCGCAGCAACGGGTTTGGGTGCCACCCGCAATCGTCAGCCCATCCATGTTTCTAGTACGCAAGGATTAGCTAGTAGCCTGCTGGTAACTGGGTTTGCCTATGATCGCCGCGAAACGCCTGACAATAACTACGCAGAATTTTGTCATCTAACGCATCTCACCCAAGGCGTGCGCCGAGGTGGCTCTGCTGCCATTGACCTTGCCTATATTGCCTGTGGCCGTTTAGATGGCTATTGGGAACGAGGACTATCAATCTGGGATATTGCTGCGGGAGTCGTACTGGTTCAAGAAGCAGGTGGCAACGTCACTGCCTACGATCAAAGCCCCCAAGACTTGGCCTCGGGCCGCTTGTTAGCCACTAATGGCCATATTCATGCAGCACTCAGCCAAGAACTCATACAAATTCAACCTCTCCCTTGGCCTCCTTCCTCGAAATCTTAATCTTTACTGTACAACCCGTTTAAAAATTTTCCATAGAATTTTTGATCTCCAGAATTCCCAAGCTGGATGTTATTTGTCATCGTTATGGCGTTTACATCTATGCACTACTTCTGGGGCTTAAGCTCAACACGACTCTGAAGGTCAAGTTTTTACCCTACTGATTCATCAGAACCAAAGTATGTCAACGCATCAAGAACACATTGTCGAAGCACAACTGTTATGGAAAGGGTGTCATACGAAGGGTAATTACTGGGAACAATGAATATACTATAGATAGAGAATATAGTTAGCCGTGATGATTTCTAAGAAAGAGCAAGCCTCCATTGAATCACAAATTATTAAATGTATAGCGAAGGCGCCCCAGTCTCTTCAATCATTGATTGTCCAGACTCAATCAACTTCAGCTAAAACAAGTTGGATTTGTCAAAACCTAAGGGGTAAAGGGATTATTATCCTTAATAATGAAGGGCTATTTTGTCCATCTGAATCTACCGTTTCTGAAACATATAAGTCTCACAACTCCCAGGCAAGAGTCGTCAAACCGTCATTGGAAACGTAAGGATTCTACAGCTATCTGATCAATTATGCTGCCCCCGTCAATGTAAATAGGACAGAAGATTTCCATCTTTCTGGCTATTCGTTGCTTTCAACCTGTTCTCTAATTTGCAAAACATTGTGGGTACTATCGCGGGTTCACTGCATTTTTTTAGTGCTTTTATATCGGTCATTGATAATCGTATCAATGTGAGATTCCTTTATGGTTCGTAAAAACCTGACGAATTAAAAATTGATGCACTATAGCCACAAAAGTATCTGGATTTTCCCAAGGAGTCCGATGACCACTATCAGGAACAATCTGGTGGGAAAGAGTGGGACATTGTTTGGCTAAGGTTTGGCCAATTTCGCAATACTTTTGGTCCACTTCACCTGAAATGAACAGAATAGGGATGCGTAGCTTTTGCACATGTGGCAAGAGATCTTCTTGATGGCCCTTAGAAAATTTTTGGAAAGTCTGGGCAATTTTAGCTCGGGAGAAATCTTGTTCTAGAGCAGCATAGGGAGGGGGGTAATCGCAAAATACTGGCAACGCATTCCATTCGTCCAACACACCATCCCAGCTATCATACAAAAACTTGTTGCCCCAAACCATATCTTTTGCTAAACACTGCTGACGGGCACGCTGAGAGTCAAGACCTGGGTCGGCGCTGACAATAATTGCTCCCTGCCACAGATCAGGTTGCTGTAAAAGGGCATGGAAAGCTAACCGACCCCCTAGAGAATAGGCCAACAAAAAACGCGACTGAACGTCAGGGAGCTGCACTCGTTCACAAAAAAAGCTTGCCCATTCTGGCAAGGATGCACCTGGGCTCGTCCATAAATCTTCAAAAATTATGGAGAGGAGAAGATCAGGGTGACAGGTTTGGCAGAGCTGAGAAGAGAGCGATCGCCAAACTTGAGGCGTCTGAAGATTGCCATGAATCATCCATAAACCAGCAGTTGCAGACAAAAGAATCGTTCCTGTGGAAAGTCATAATCTCTAATCGTCTCACTCTTTATTCGGTCTACTCAAGGGTCATGTGTTGATAGACCTTGATTTTGTCCTTTCCATTTTGATCAGTAGGATTAGGAAAAGTAGCTAAGCCAAACTCCTGAAGAAATGGATTATTTGCCTGAACAAATTGCAGGAGTTGATGAAGTAGGTAGAGGTGCCTTATTCGGTCCAGTCGTAGCAGCAGCAGTCATCTTATCCGATACTGCTGCTCAGACATTAGTTCACCACGGCATGACCGATAGTAAGCGACTGTCGCCCCAACGGCGATTGGCATTGACGGATCAGATTCATGGGTTAGCAACCGCATTTCAAGTGGGTTTTGCCTCCGCTTACGAAATTGATCGCCTGAATATTTTGCAAGCTAGTTTGCTCGCCATGCGGCGGTCTGTGTTGAGGTTGCCTTTAACACCTCAGTTTTGTTTGGTAGATGGGAATCAACGTATTCCTCACTTGCCTATGGAGCACAAGACTGTGGTTAAGGGCGATTTATCTGAACCTGCGATCTCAGCCGCCAGCATCCTGGCCAAAGTCTGGCGAGACCAGTTGATTGTCCGCCTAGATCGTCGGTACCCTGGTTATGATTTGGCGTCTAATAAGGGGTATGGCAGTGTTAAACATCGGCAAGCTTTGCAAGACCTAGGACCCACCCGTCAGCATCGGTTATCATTTGCGCCTTGTCGAATTGAGGCAAGGCGCTGTTTAGATTAGTAATAATCACAGGTTGTGACTAACTTATTTCGACTATACCGTTCTGGTCAACCTGGATAACGTCATAACCAGCTCTTAGGGAGATACTCAGAAAAGCTCTGGGTGGTTGGTATTGATCTCACTACCCCTACGACAGTAGCTGCACCCCACTACTGCAAAACTTAGTAACCAATATCTCTAGATCAGGATCTGGAATAGCCGTTTGCAATTGCACTGCTATTGTTTCAGCTTGAGATCGTGTCTCCGTTAGTCCAAACACGGTGGGTCCAGAACCCGACATCATGGTTCCCAAGGCCCCAAATTCTTGGCACAAGTCTCGAATTTCTTGCACCTGTGGGTATTGCGGCAAAACAACTTTCTCCAAATCATTATGGAGATATTGAGGAACTTGTAGAGGGGTCCGGTGCGTAATCGCCCCTAAGAGTTCTACTGAATGCCCTTCTCGGCGGCGGCGCTCTAAAGCGTCTGGGTCACGGGCATAGGACTCGCTAAACTGCTGGCGATAAGATTGATAAGCCCAAGGCGTGGCGACTGACAAACTTCGATATTTTGCTAGCACTGCATAGAGCTGGTCTAAATCCGGTAAGGGAGTTAACTCTTCCCCTCGCCCCAAAGCCAAAGCAGTTCCACCGGAGATACAAAACGGGATATCAGAACCCAGCATAGCTGCATAGGTTTGTAGCTCTGCTTGCGTCAGTCCCAAATTCCACATCAAATCCAATCCAACCAGTACCGCTGCCGCATCAGTAGACCCCCCTGCCAATCCAGCACCAATGGGTATTTTTTTGTCAATCGTAATCGCAACGCCTCCTTTGCCCGGAAACTGCTTCTGCATGAGACGAGCAGCGCGATGAGCTAGGTTTGTGTCGTCACCAGGAACCTGGGGATGATTACACTGCAATTGAATGCGATCGCCTGCCAAAGGTTGCAATTCTACAATATCGGCCAGACTAATACTCTGCAGAACCATCACCAACTCATGAAATCCATCCGGCCGATCACCAATAATTTCCAGAAGCAGATTGATCTTCGCTGGCGCTTTCAGCGTATACGCATGCATCATGAATCGAGGTATTCAGCAGGGGCAATCAACACTTTACCTCGTCTGTACCGGGTTGGGTTGCACAGAATCACTAAGGGCAATCCACTGGGGTACACTCAAGTCCTCTGCCCGAGCTTGTAGATCAATACTAAGTTTATTCATAAGGTCCGATAGTTGATCTCGATCAACCAGGGATTTCAGATTATTGCGCAACATTTTCCGACGACTGCCAAAGCCCACTTTTAATAACGTCGATAACCACTGAGGGTTTTGAGCCGGATGGGGATAGGGGCGCGGTGTCAACCGAATCACGGCTGAGTCTACTTTCGGCGGCGGCTTAAAAGCAGTGGCTGGTACCGGACAAATCAGTTCGCATTGGGCGAGATATTGCGATCGCACCGACAATCCATTAAACGCTTTGGTACTAGGTTCAGCCACTAAGCGATCCGCCACTTCTTTTTGCACCAACAACACTACTATTTCGTAGACAGGCTGTGCAGGTGCTTCAATGGTGCCTAATAACTTCGTTAATATCGGGCTAGTAATGTTGTAAGGAATATTAGCGACAACCTTATTGGGCAGTGGTGGTACCAGCTCTGAAGTAACATCTAGCTTTAGGAAATCTTGCTCTAGGAGAAAAAAACTTTCATGAGCACCAAACAAATGGCGTAGTAGCTGACACAAATCTCGATCCAATTCTACCGAGACGACTGATTGAACTTGAGAGAGTAATTCCCGAGTTAAAACACCTTTACCCGGTCCGACTTCGAGAATGCGATCACATGCTTGCAACTGAGCTGCTTCAACGATTTTTTGCAAGATCGGTTGACTGCGAAGCCAATGCTGGGCAAAGCGTTTGCGCGGTTGGCTCATTCAGGAAGAATCGATAAATTTCTACACAACACTCTAACGACCACCTACTCAAGTTCAATGGATATCCCCTATAGTACTCTCCCACTCCCTCATAAACGAGAAAATAATTAAGAATTGCTAACTTTCTAGACTTGTGTATAACAAGCAACAACTCCTGTGACCCAGATCACTTGTGGGATGATGTCAAACCAGTATGTTTTTTATGCGGGTATGACATTCAGAATTCGTCTCAGGGAAATCTTTTTGCAAACACTACAATTACATATCAATATCGCGCCTTACTAAAAGGCATGATAGATACAAGGAAGTTGTTTGAACAGGATTCAATACTCTTGGTCTTTCCTTCCAGTAAATGGATAAAACTAGTTGAGATTGTTGCAAAGCCCCGCTAAAAATTCTGAAAAGACAATTTCTTCATTCTGAAGTGATAGATGAATATGTTGATGCTAAAACTCATCAAGAGAGTTTAGTTGAATTTCATGATCAAAAAATATCTCTACCAGAAACAAAACAAGATGCATAAGAGTCACGCGTTGTGATTTTCGTGTCATCACATTGAGACTAACAAGCTCAAAATAATACATTTCCAATATCTTAAGTACAATCAAATTCTGAACTAAAAATCGCATTTACTTAGCCAATTATGAGTGATCATAAGTGAAGCTATCTGAATTACTAAGGCAGTCTTTTTGTCTCATTAATCTACAGCAACTCTCAGTAGTCAATATCAGCAAATAGAGATCCTTCTCATCTCTATTTGCTTCATCAGGATATATAGATTCTCTCAAGCTAATTTGTACTTAGAGAGCTATAGACACCATAAATACAAAAGATAGATTTTATTCTCATTATCGAGTATAGGGTGCTTTTCAGATTCAATAGAAAATTGCCTTAAAGGAAGAATATTTATGCTCTAAGATTGTCTTGGCAAATATAAACAGAAATCATTTCATTCAATGGTATCTATACCAACATATTTATTTTTTTATGAATAGTGTTTTAATCATTATTTGTGCGTTGATACTCTAAGAGTACTCATTTAAACCCAATATCTATAAGCCATATAAGCCTTTAATTTATAGGCTTTAGTGAGCAAATTTCATCAACAGAAAAAATATTCTATCTACTAAGATAGAATATTTTTTCTGTTGACATATCTATCATTTTTTATATTTCTTTTCTAAAAGCATTTTTTTGCTAGATGCACATTAAAAAAATTTTATATTCAAGAAAAATATTTCCAGAAAACTTGACAATCTCTAGGAATTAAAATATAAATGTGAGTAGGTTAACAAAAGAAATGCAAACTTAAATTAAGTATCTAATTTTAATTTTGGTCTGTCTTGTCTCTAGCTAACTTTGCAATTTTATTGATTGTAAAATTGCAGAATCATAAGCCTATTTACGTGCAAGTGAGGTTACATCATGTCTGAATTATTTACTGAATTATCTGATCGACAACAAGAGAATGTTGCTGGTGGTGCAGTTTCTCTGCTCAACATGAACGCAACATATTTCGGTTCTAATACGGAACTTCTCGGTGCTACCGGGCTTTCCGCCTCTACACCTGGTGGTTCAGCTGCAGCTGGTCAAATTACTGGTGCTAATCAAGAGATTTGGACTAGTGCCCTTAGTTTCCAACACGGTACAGTTGACTAAGCATTAGTCTGCTCTAATTTCATCTGTTAGGGCTATTATAAATTTGAACAATTGTTGAATTAATGAGCTACTAAAAAGCAGTTTTCTAATTCACAGAATTCTCGAAATATAGTAGTCCTACTCCTAAAATCATATCCATTTTTTCAATGCAAGTGAGGTTACATCATGTCTGAATTATTTACTGAATTATCTGATCAACAACAAGAACTTGTTGCGGGTGGAAAAGTTGCTCTGCTCAACATCAACTACACAGACTTTCATTCTGATACTGAGTTGCTGGGTGCGACTGGTGCTGCTGTCTCTGGCCCTGGTGGGTCAGCTGCTACGGGTCATATTACTGGTGCTAATCAAGAGATTGATACCAGTGCGTTTGATCTTCAGTTTGGTCTCGTTAAATAATTTCATGTGCGACCTAGGCTAAATGTTGCCAAGGTACAGCTTTAGTCAGGGTTACTAAAAACGTGAAATTTGTGAGCGCTCAGAATTTCAGTTCTCTTGCTTCATTAAACTCTTAGCTCTTAGTAGTCCCTGCATCACAATCCTATCTATTCTTTCAGTGCAAGTGAGGTTACATCATGTCTGAATTATTTACTGAATTATCTGATCAACAGCAAGAAAATGTTGCTGGTGGTGCCGTTTCTCTACTCAATATCAACGCTACTCATTTTTATTCAAATACTGAGTTGCTGGGTGCGACTGGTGCTGCTGTCTCTGGTCCTGGTGGTTCCGCTGCTACGGGTGGAATTACGGGTGCTAACCAGGAAATTTATACCGCCGCTTTCGATAAGCAATTCGGTTTTGTTAGCTAGCCTTAGTCCGCTTTAGTTTAATGAGTCAGGACTACTAAAAGAATTAAAGCTTTTAGTAGTTCCTGCTTTAAGTTCGTATTTGTTCTGTGTCAAAGATAGCCTCACCCGAACCCGAGCACTCAGAGTGCAATTGCTGCCTAACGCCACAATTCTTACTGTTTGGGATAATATCCGAGCCGGAAGCGTTCAAGCTGCAAAAGGAGTTGTGTCCTACTCCAAAGATGTCAGTCATGACCAAAGTAATACTGGAAATCGTCTTAACTCTCTGTTAAAAGTGTTTTGGATCACTGAGCTACTCCATGTTGACTGGTCTAATATAGGCAGTTCCAACACATTCGTTTCCTTCGAACTTAAGTTCATCCCCTTAAGTGCAAGTTGAGGTATTACTATGTCTTCTGAGTTATTCACTGAGCTGTCTGATCAAGAACAAGAAGTCGTTGCAGGTGGAGCAGCATCACTTCTAAATATCAACCAAACAAGTTTTTTCTCGAATCTTCAATTCCTGCAAGCGAGCGGAACTGCTGTGGCAGGCCCGAATGGGGCTAGTGCGACAGGGACAATAACGGGTGGGAATCAAACAATTGACACGAGCGCATTCAACTTGCTGTTCGGTTCTGTTAACTAGCTAGATCCAAACAAAGATTTCTGAAAAAAGGGAACGCAGGTCTCTCCAAACATCCCAGTGCAAGTGAGGTTTTTTAGATATAGCCTGTGTCCCCTCTATGGCTCGAACATTGCAATCCGTACATTCAAGCCTTAAGAGAGCATATTGCCTCTCAGATTCCAATTATATTACAGGCATCTGAGATCCGCTAATGTCCTTTATTTAGCTCTTTTGCTGATTTTTTTAATGAATCGATAGATAAGATTGCATGAATACCCTCCAACCAGATCATCTGCACTTTGTGCAGGAAGACGAATTTTTACCTTCCGTTAGCCCATGGATCTCAATGGGGGGAATCTTTCTCGTTCTGGTATTTGGTGCTGCTGTCGCAGTTTCCTCTGTGCTCAAGTTCAGTATCACCGTCAAGGCTCCTGCGGCCATTCGTCCGGCGGGAGGGTTGAGCGTTGTCCAAAGTGGTATTGAAGGTACAGTCACAAACATCAACGTTGAAGAGAATCAAGCCGTCAAGAAAGGAGAGCTCTTCGCCCAGTTGGACGATTCTACTCTGCAAAATAGAAAAAGCCAACTTCAAGGCGACATCCGTTCGCTAACTCTACAGCGGTATCAGATTAATGCTCAAGTGAGGGCTTTAGATAATCAGATGGTTGCTGAGTCGCGGTTGGTTAGACGTTCTATTGCGGCTGCCGAAGCTAATTTAACAGAGACTCAACGGAGTTATCAAGATTTACAAGTTACCACCGAGGCCGACTTAGAGGAAGCCCAAGCTGGTTATGATCTAGCTGCTGAAGAATATCAACGCTACAAAGAATTGGAAGCGAAGGGGGCCATTGCCACCCTACAAGTTAAAGAGAAACTAGCGGCATTACAAACGGCGTCTGCTCGCGTGAAGCGTCTTAAAGCTGCCCTCAATCCGACGGATGCCAATATTAATAAAGCTTCCGAACAAATTGCTCAAGAAAAAGCCAGAGGTAACGTGACCATTGCTGGCCTAGGCCAACAAAAGGAGCAACTGATGCAAACCCGTATAGAAGCACAGAACCAGCTCCAGCGCACTCAAAAAGAACTTCAGCAAATCGATAACGAATTACAAGCAACCCAAATTCGAGCGCCTATTGATGGCACTGTCTTACAGTTGGATCTGCGTAACCCGGGCCAAGTGGTACAACCAGGAGCTGCGATCGCTCAAATTGCACCTCGTAACGCTCCAATAGTAATCAAAGCCAAAGTGGGTGCTCAAGATATTAACCAGGTTAAAACGGGTCAGGCCGTGCAGATGAGGGTTTCAGCCTGTCCTTATACAGATTATGGAACGCTGCACGGGACTGTTAAGACTGTTTCTGTTGATGCGATCCCAGCCAGTGAGGATCCGACCAGCCCAACCTTTTATGCCGTCACTATTCAACCACGCAGCTTATATATGGGAAATCAAAAGCGCTGGTGTCGATTGCAGTTTGGGATGGAAGGGAGAGCCGATATTGTCTCCAGTCAAGAAACTGTCCTGGAATTTGTCCTCAAGAAGGCCCGATTACTGTCCAATGTATAAATTACCTACGAATTCCATGTATTCACACCATTCTTTGCCAGAATAATATAGCAATACACCCATGACTGCTTTAATGCTGCTCAATCCATTCTTCAAATCACGCAAAAGCTACCAATGTGTCAAACAGTGGAGTGAAGAGGATTGTGGTGCCGCTTGCTTGGCTAGTATTTGCAAATATTATGGGCGAGTGCTGAGCATTACTCGAAGTCGGGAAGTTGTCGGCACTGGTCAACTCGGTACCACCTTATTAGGTCTGAAACGAGGCGCAGAAGCCCTCGGCTTTAATGCCCGATCGGTCAAGGCGTCTGAAGCCCTAGTTGATCGTTTACAGGAAGTCTTGCTCCCGGCTGTGATCCACTGGAAAGGCTATCACTGGGTTGTTTTATACGGCAAACGGGGTCGCAAATATATTGTTGCTGATCCGGGTGTTGGAATTCGCTACCTGACCAAACGGGAGCTATTGGAATCCTGGAACGGGATCATGCTTTTGGTAGAGCCTGATGCTGACCGATTTAATGATCAATCAACCGACGAAGCTCCGTCAGCTGGATTTTCACGTTTTTTAAAGCGGATTTGGCCGTACCGCCGCCTTTTGAGCCAAGCCCTCCTAATCAATATTGTGCTGGGCTTATTGGCCTTATCCAGTCCGTTTTTGATTCAGATTTTGACCGATGATGTCTTGGTTCGCCAGGACATGGAACTGCTGACTATTGTCGTGGTAGGGGTGGTGGTCACCCAAGTATTTAGTAGCAGCCTCCAAATCATGCAATCGAATCTGATTGCCCACTTCAGTCAGCGCTTGCAGTTGGGGCTGGTTTTAGAATTTGGTCGCAAGATTCTGCAATTGCCCTTGAATTACTATGAGTCACGGCGGAGTGGGGAAATCGTCAGCCGTTTGCGAGACATTAATGAAGTCAATCAGTTAGTGTCGCAAATTGTGGTTCGGGTGCCCAGTCAAGTCTTTGTGGCCATCATTTCCATTGGCTTCATGATGTTTTACAGCGCTAGTTTAACCATTGTTGCCGCAGGCATTGCGCTGGTCATGACGTTGTCAACGCTGCCCTTTCTGCCTATTTTGCGCAAAAAGACGCGCAACTTGCTGATTTTGTCCTCAGAGAACCAAGGGGTTTTGGTCGAAACCTTTAAAGGGGCGCTGGTGATGAAAACGACGAATGCTGGACCCCAGTTTTGGGAAGAGTTTCAGTCTCGATTCGGTCGTCTCACAAGTTTGACCTTTAGCACGATTCAACTCAGTGTTCTCAATGGCTCCTTTACCCAGTTAATATCGGGGATTGGTAGTGTTGCTCTTCTGGCGACGGGGAGCTTGTTGGTGATCAAAGAAGAAATCAGTATTGGTCAGCTGCTGGCCTTTAATACCATGCAGGGCAACATCTTGTCACTGATGACCACCATGATTGGCTTAACGGATGAATACTTTCGAGCCCAGACGGCCATTGGTCGCATCCTAGAAGTGATAGACGCCACACCTGAATCAGTTGGAGAAGCCAAAAAACCGTTTGCTCAACTGTCTGGAGAACACGATATCAGTTGTGCCAACTTGAACTTTCACCATGCGGGTCGGGTGGTCCTCCTAGATGATTTTTCTCTCAAACTACCGGGGGGCAAAGTCACCGTTATTATCGGTCGCTCGGGTTGTGGAAAAAGTACGTTGGCTAAGGTGATCTCAGGGCTGTATCAACCCCAGTCTGGAACAGTCCGCATTGGCCCCTTCAACTTGCAGGATTTGTCTTTGGAATCCTTGAGGCAACAGGTCTCTTTTGTTCCTCAAGAGCCTCATTTTTGGAGTCGTTCCATTATTGAGAACTTTCACTTAGGCAATCCCCAACTTTCTTTTGAACAAATCGTTCAGGCTTGCCAGATTGCTGATGCAGACGGCTTTATCAGTGATTTACCCAATACCTATCAAACGGTTTTAGGAGAGTTTGGGGCCAATTTATCGGGTGGACAGCGGCAACGACTGGCGATCGCACGAGCTATTGTCAACGATCCGCCCATCCTGATTTTGGACGAGTCCACGGCTGGTCTGGATCCGGTCACCGAAGCGGAAGTCTTAGATAAACTATTAGCTTACCGTCAGGGCAAAACCACCATTATGATTTCCCACCGACCCAGCACCATCAAAAGAGCCGAATGGCTGGTCCAAATGGAGAAAGGCAAACTCATTCTCGAAGGTGATTTTGAGCAGTTGCAAAACGAACCAGGCGACCATCAAAAGTTTTTGAACCACTACTAACTTTTATAAGGAGAACCATCATGTCTAACCTACAACAACAAATAAACAAGCCCGTCGACTTAGACTCCCCCTCTGATCTGTTTGTTGATTTATCCGAGCAAGATCAAGAGACTGTCTCAGCAGGATTTGGCTTGACCTTTATGTATTTTGAGCAAGAAGTCACTTCTGCTACGGCTTCCAATGAAACAGAGATTGATGATCTCTCTCCCGGCGGTGGCAGTGGTCGAACGGCTCAACAATCAACGTTTGATTCCAAGCGCACAACCTTTGCATTTGGGGGATTAATACCCATTTCCTCGGTCTCTTCCTTTATCTCGAACATTATTAAACTGGTCTAATTACTGGATCAGACTGAGCCTGAATAGCAGTGCGAATCAGCTATTCAGTGCGCTTTTATATATTCAATATGGGTTTCTGTCTGACATGAATAAGACGCTGGTGACAAATTCTGTTTTAAGGCACGATGGTGGTAGAAGTGATGTTTCTTCACCTGAATTTATTGGGCTTGATCTACAATCAAACCTTACGCACAATCATGGAGCGTCTCCGTCGTCAGGACCCATCATGTTGCAGGCTCTTGGACAACTTGTTTACACTAGTTTCCCTCAAGTTGGATTTCGGCATTTGTCTAGTTCGCAAATACCTGACGAGATCCAGCATGCCTTTGTTGATCAAGTCGTGTATTTGCGTTGGAACTCCTATAATCCACCTGGCGCTGATTATCGAGCAGCCTACCTCTATCAAGTCAATCCAGAACATACCCTGTTTGGATGGCTTTATGGCGATGCCACAGATGATGTGGGCCGTCACGTCCCCTATTTTGTGAGTTATCACTTAGCAGAACCGTTAACAGATGACCATCTCGACAATATTTTCATCTGTCTACAGAGGGGACCAACGGCAATCGCCAATAAACAGGATTTGAGTGAGGGGGTGCTAGGGAATATCTCTATTGCTGATGTTCACGAATATCCCCCAGCTCGAATTGGGGTGGACATTCCTGACGATATTCGCAATTACAGTCATACCTTTCTGCAAATGCAAGAGCTGCTGAATATTTTTATTCCTGCTAGCAGTCAACAGTCCCAGCCAGCCCTGCGCAACCAAGGGAACCACAAAGACCTCAGCCAATCACTCACGGCCCAGAACAGAAACCTACAGACCGTTATTGAGCAACCGCTTACCCCTAGGAACGAGAGTATCCCGGAAGCACAGCTACTTGAGCCTACCCCTACGAGCCACTTCGATCCAATTTTGCAGGAATTAATTTCTAAACCCATTGGCATCCAAAGTGCTTTGTTAGTGTCTTTAGAAGGACTACCCATTACCACTCCCGTTGGCATCAGCGAAAATAGCGCCTTGATTATTGCTGGCACTATGTTGTACCTAGCACGAAGTACAAACGAAGAATTGCAATGGCAAGGGATTGAAAAAATTTCTGTGCAGGCCCAGGAAGGGTATGTGATTTTAGCGAGTTGTACCCCCGACGTTTTTCTACTTGTGAAGACTGCAAAAGCCCTATCTGGCCTCCTAGATGGTGAAATTAATCGCACTGTCAAACGCTTACAAATGGCTTTACAGCTAGAAGGCATCACTGAAGATACTGAGCTATCCCCCGACGTTAGGAACGAATTGGTGACCCAGCTTGATCTGGACAAACCTATTGCCGAGACTGCTGAAGAATTTAACCCAGCACACGAGATGAATCATAGCGATAATTCTGTGCAGTAGACCTCTATGGTTGCTAAATTGGAATGTCTTTCAGCTCAAGTTGCTGGCCAGAAGTGTATTAACTGTCTTTAAATCTACTCTCTATGCTCTTACGTATTAGGGAGACCAACATCGCTAGGGCCGCTTAATTGCCTCAACTATCAACTAGATCTTTACGAGTTAAAAGATAAGAAAATGAGCTTATTATTCGGAGATGATCCAAAGGCTTTGAATTTGCTGAGCATCGGCGATCGCGGCGTAGGCAAGACTGTATTTTTAGTGGGTAGCTACACTGAGTCCAACTCTAGCTACGAAGGGGAACAACAGAATAAGCTCTGGTTCGACTGCCAGGACCAAGAAGCGCATGAAAATATCCAAGGGGTGATGAACTATATTGCCCAAACGGAACAATACCCCCCACCCACCATGAAAATTTCAGGCTTTAACTTTAGTTTGAAACAACAGCGATTTTGGGGAACACAAACCCTCTGCTACTTTCGCTGGTGGGATATGCCAGGAGAGATTTGCGATATGCAACATCGCGATTTTCAATCTATGATTTTGAGTTCGCAAGGGTGTTGCACGTTTATCAATGCCTATGCCTTAATTAATGATCCCAGCTACTTGGAGTCTGTGAAAGACATTATCGAGTTAGTGACTGCGATCGCATCCCTAGTCAAACACCACCAGTTGCAATATCCGATGGCATTAGTCTTTACCCAGTGCGATCGTCTGGAAGCAGGTCCCTTGGGGCAACTCCAAATTGAAAAATATCTAGAGCCTCTGATTATTCGCTTGGAAAATGCCCGCACTAACTATCGGCGATTTTACTCATCTATTCCTATTGTGCGCACCAATGGCATGTCCGTTCTCCGCGCGACAGGCTCCGCCGATGCCTTAGTTTGGATCACCTCAGAGTTATGTCGAGCCAGCAACGTCACCTCAGGACAAGATTTGGCCTCTGGTTTGTCCCAGGGCGCTTCTCTCAAAAGATTTGTACATACCGCCAATCAAAAGCCAGCTCTGACCTTAGGGTTGATTAGTGCAGGTGTTGTGGGTCTGATTGCGATTGGCTTTGCCCTGACCTCTCTCTTGTCAAATCAACAGCCCCAACAAGCAGCAGGTACTCAAAAAACCGTTCGAGATTACCAAGAAACCCTAAAAAATGATCCGAATGATGTAGAAGCCCTGACGAAGGTCTATGAGTACTACGATGAGGTTGGCCAATTTTCTGAAGCAATCCCATTATTGGAAAAAATAGTGGATCAGAAACCCAAAGCGATCCCGATCATCTCTAAATTGGCTGAATTGTATGAGCTAACAGGCCAAAACGAGCAGGCAGAACTGAAATACGACCAGGTTCTGGCTTTGCAACCTCAGAACTTTCAAGCAACCTTGGGCAAAGCGGTATTGCGAGGCCAAGCCGGCGATCGGCAAACGGCTGAATCTCTATTTCAGAAAGCTGAACAAATGGCAGGGTCTGACGAAACCAGAAAATCCGTCCAAGATACGGCGGCTCAAGTCTTGCAATCTCAAGTGCCTCCGGCGACAGCAGCCCAATAGAATTCAACCGCAACCCTTAAACCGGAAATTCGATCTGACCCGCCTGCACCGTCAGCACTTGGGCAGAATCCAACCATTTATGAGCAGTCTTTATTTGAAGATGTTCTAGGGAATCGTCTAATATTCTAGCCATGTTAGTTGTCTGTATTCTCATTACTCAAATAGAATTGTCATATAGTTCCTGTTATATCCTCATCAGGATAAGATATGGCTTCACCGCAAATTACAAAAATCTGTTTTTCTATAACTTTTTCTAAGCCTACTGCAAGTTTCCTTATGTTCTTGATGTAGTCCTCCAATTCTTTATCTGTGATTTTGAGAATTGCTTCACCATGAGCAATAATATTTCTCTTTTTTAGCAAATCTTGAATAACTGCAACATATCCAACTTCTCTTCTTTGTGATCTCGCTTGCCATTTTCCTTCAATTAGCTCGATAATATCGCTCGTTAAATCTTGAGTATTCCCTGAGATATCTGTTCTTTCAGAAATACAAGCATGAATGCTTCTACGCATAGAATTATCTACTTGCGATTTTTTGCTATATGTGGTGTAACCGAAGTCTTCCTGTGACAGCTGTTCAAGTACATCAGGAATCCCAATCTTGAGAAGCATTTGTTCAATGATCTCAACTTTAGGATTTCCTCCAGTATTAGAGATTGATTTTGGTTCGAGCCTGAGTGCAGTTTGTCCACAAATAGTTGACTGTAGTTTTTGTCTATATTTTTCACCACCGGAGGGACAACGCTCCAAAATTGTGGAGAGAGCAGTCTCTAATAATAAAGTCGGGGTATAGTCCACCTTGACGTTAGCTTGATTCACTATCGTTGCAAATTCTTTCAAAATCTCTTTAAGATAGCCTTCAAAATGTCCACATAAAAGTACTAATGCACTTCTAGAGAACGTGTTTGCCCTATTCAATTGATCCGATTTGCTTATGGAAGTTCTAGCTTCCTCAGATTTCTGAAGTGCAGAACGAGTCTCAAAAAGCAAGAGTTCAATTTCCTTCAATGCCGAATTGAACTTAGTTAAGGATTCCACAATTTACTTACTTTGAAATTCCTACAAAATATCATGCATGATATTTATGCCCCAAATGCTCCCTTTAAAGGAGATGTTGGGACTATTTCTGAAAATTTCGCATGCAAGATACTTGCCCTTCGAATCACACGACTTTTAGTAGCAGTTCCATAAGAAATTGACTCCCAGTATTTTTCATCAGAAAATACTTCAAGAGTTGCTTTTTTTATATCGCCAATCTGAGTTTCATTTAGTGCATCTATCGGGGGCAAAAGTGAGTAATTTATCATTTGAGATTCATAGATAGCTCCATTAATTGAAGTTAGAGTCCACCTGCCATCCTCTGGCGAATCACGATCCCATGGTTTTCTAAATGCAATTCCAGGACCTAGGATTTTATATATCAAATCAACCGTTTTTGTGAATATTTTAGAAAGTTCATGTTTCAGGCCAGCACTAATATTACGGTGATCTTCCATATATTCATTTAAATATTCTGTAAAATTCTCGTTATAATCTGGACTTAGATCTCTGTATGAGTAGAATCTCAGTATTAATTCAGCATCTTTCATAGTATGCTGACGCTTTTTTGAGAGTGCAATTAGCTCTTGAAAATTTGAATTTTGAGCTAGCTCAAGAAGTAGTTGATTGAATGGACCTCTATGGGTACAATTTCTAATTTCTTGGGGAGTAAGTTCAACACTGCCGGTATTGAGTCTTTCAAAAACCTCATATTTAAGTGCTGCATCAGATTCATTAAGGATGCAAATACATCTAATATGCCGCTTCTGTAATGCATTCCTATCAGTGATTGGTAATTCTCGAAAATTTTTATCGTTCAAATCTGCACGAACTTTGAGTCCTGTAAGCACTAAAGGTTTAATATCTACACCATCATCTTTGAAGAGGATATCCAGTTCCTGTGGCCTAGTAAATCTAAGAAGAGATGACAGCCTTTGTTGCCCATCAATCACTGTAAGACTCGTATCTGGTTCTTCTCCTAAATAAACCACAGGAACCGGAATATTGAGAATTAAAGACTCAATGAAACGCGAGGCTTTTTCGTCATCCCATCGGTAGTTTCTTTGATAGTCAGGATTGAGAATCAGGTCACCATCTACAACCATATCCATGAGGGACCGTACTGCATAATCGTAGGGCTGAGTTTGAACTCGTCTAGTTCCCTTATTGCGATAGGGTGTTTCGTCAATGTTGTCTTCGATAGGTTCACTATCGTCAATGGCATCTAATTTCAGTTGCTGGTCCAGGTTTCCTTGAAAGTTAGACATTAATACCTGCTAGAAATTCAGTCTATAACCTTCATAATCTATCCTACTGAGTTATTCTTGTTTGGGTAGTTCTTGTCTATCTCTAGTATTCTCATTCCGATCCATTTTGCAATTGTTGGGACAACGGCGTTACCAAGGAGTCTCCCTCTACGACCGTCCAACCTGGTGGGAACCCCATCAGTCTCTCCCACTCGGTCCACGTCAAGTTTCTCGCCACACAATATTGGTCGGTCTGAATGGCCTCCTTGATGGCCTCCTGTCTGGGCACGTAACGTGGGGCAGATGCTTCGTGCCATGGTATACCCAAATCCTCCGCGACGTTGTACCACAAGCGGAGGGTTTCCGAGAGTGATTTCACGAAAACGGGATCGAGTTTTCGTCTTGCTCTGTTTTCGCGACGAAGAATCCCTAGACAATTCGCTGCTGTCAGTAAAGATTTGATAGGCACGCGGCGACTCAAAACTTGCGATAAAGAATACTCGGTCTCGGTTATGAGGTAAACCCGCATGGACAGCGTTGCACGATAACCATCCCCCCAAATACCCGATCTCTTCCAACGTGTCGATTGCTGCCTCAAGAGCGGTTCCTTGTTCTGCTGATAGGAGGCCCGGCACATTTTCCATGACCAGCCAAGTAGGCTGAACTTTTGCAGCAAGTTCCACAAATTTGTAGAATAGTCCGCTGCGTTTTCCTTGAAGGCCTTCCCGTTCTGTGTTGGCGCTACTGAGATCTTGACATGGCCATCCGGCACACCAGAGGCTAGCGGAAGGAATAGCTGTTGATCTGAGGGTTGTGATGTCTTCATGAAGAGGTACGTCCGGCCAATGCCGTTTAAGAATTTTATGACAGAAGTTATCAATTTCACATTGGAAAACTACTTTTATCCCAGCTCTTTCAAATCCGAGGTCAAAGCCTCCAATTCCAGCAAAAAATGACGCTGCTTTCACAACTTCCAATTTGTCCTAAATAGTGAGCAACTAGTGATTACTTCAATACTCTATCTTAAAACCTACACATAGACGATTATCGTCTACTGTTACTCAATGGATCGAGGTAGGATGCGCCGTTAAAGCAATCATGTAAGCACATGAATCCTTTCAATATTGTTGGATCAAGGATAAGACAGGCGCGCGAAAATTTAGGTTTGGATCAAGCTGATTTAGCAGCAGCATTAAGCGTCGATTTCCACATCAATCTTGATCAATCAGATATTTCTGAGATTGAGAGGCAGAAGCGTGGAGTCAAGGATTTCGAGCTTGACGCTTTCGCCCGTGTGCTTCAAGTAAGTCCTATATGGTTGCTACGCGGCGATTCTCAGGATTCCAGTGATGACTGAGGACTATCGCGAACAGGAACAGCTTCCTATTTTCGACATAGCTTCCCCGCCAGTTGAAGAGGCTAGTGAGCGCAATGGTTGGATTGAGTTAGTCTGTACCAATTTTGTACATGGTAGTCAGGCAAATAAAACCTATTATCGCCTTGTCCTTGAAACCCTATGGCCTGAAGGGCACTCTCTTCCGGGGCCCATTATCTCGATGAAAGCGCTACGCGAGGTTATCAACAATCACCGTGGGAAACCCTACAGCGATTTAGCAAGACGAATCAGGGAGCTTCAAGGAGAAGAAGGAGTAATTGGTATTGAGCGTACTGGAAGTGGTTCTTACACAAATTATCAGCTAATACATAGTAGGCTTGAGGCTAAAAGGGTTCCTCGAACTGGTCTCAATGATGAGGATTGGACGAAAGTACTAGTTGCCTATGACCATCGTTGTCCAGTCTGTGGACGACACAGTTCAGAGATGCGTCTAGACCAAGATCATAAAAGACCACGTTTGAGGGGTGGAGGAGACGAGTTAGAAAATTGGCAGCCTTTATGTAAAGAGTGCAATAACTTCAAGAGTACTGCCTGTAGAGGCTGCGACTTAGATTGTTTCACCTGCTCTTGGGCTTTTCCTGAACGGTTTGCTCAAATCAAGCTATCAGCAGACAATACTGCCCGCGTAAGAGAAGTAGCATTAAAAATAAATCAAGACCCATCATCAGTTCTTAACTCAATTATCGATCAACACTTTGGTTGCCCTGAGTAAATCCAGTCTATATAGAATCAACTAGATCTCCGAAACTTCAGGTAACTTCAGAAATCCTCCAAGGTTAGCAATTTGAAAAGAATTGAACCTTATCACAGATCTTAGGTCTAGTTTTTTAGTAGTGTTACGCCGGAAATTGAACCTGACCTGCCTCTACCAACAACACTTGGGCAGAATCTAGCCATTTGGCATCAAAGGCCCCTAGGTGGGTTGTGGTAATCAAGGTTTGGAAGCGAGTTTGGATCGCATCTAAAAGCTGGTTTTGCCGATTCAGATCTAACTCAGCTAACACATCATCTAGCAAGAGCAAAGGAGCTTCCCCAACCACTTCTTCAATCAGCTTGAGTTCCGCTAGCTTCAGTGCTAGCACAAGGGTTCGCTGTTGCCCTTGCGAGCCATACTGACGGGCCGGAGTGCCATCAATTAGCAGCGTCACTTCATCTCGATGAGGACCGACTAGGGAAGTACCTTGTAATTGCTCTAGCACCGCTTTTGCTTCTAGCTGGCTGAGGAACTGTGGATAGAGCTGTTCTGGCCGTTGAGGGTCATAGTCAACATTGGGGGTGTACAGAATATCTAGTTGTTCTTGGTGACCACTAATCGTTTGGTGCCAGTGGCTGGCAAGGGGCACTAAACGCGCCAGCATGCGTTGGCGGCGCTGAATCACCCGTGAGCCACTGGCAGCTAGCTGTTGATTCCAGAGTAAGAGTTGCTGGGGGTCAATTGGGGGGACATCCTCAGAGCGGTGATGTTTGAGATAGGCATTGCGCTGTTTGAGTACTTGTTGATAGTGCTGCAGCAAATGAGCATAAACGGGTTCTAATTGTACTAATACAGCATCCAGCCAGTTGCGTCGTTCCCCTGGGCCACCCCGTACCAGATCCATATCCAAACTCGAAAACTGGACAATATTCAGGTGACCCAAAAAGTCGAGCTGACGACGAATGGTTTCACTATTCACAGCAACGGTGCGACGACCATTGGCTCTGAGGGTCAAACTTAAATCCAGAGGGCCATTCTCTCGTTGCAGTGTCGCTGTAACTTGACTAAGGGGCTCCCCCTCTTTCACGAGATCGCGATCGCGACTCGATCTGTGTGACTTCAAGGTCGACAGCAATTCGACTGCTTCTAATAGATTGGATTTTCCCTGGGCATTCGACCCCACCAAGATCGTTTTAGGTGCAGAGAACTCAACCTGCTGGACGACGTAGTTGCGGAATTGAATCAGGTGAAGCTGCTGAAGATACACTGAGACCGTTTAATGTTCAAAAATATTGTCGAAATGCATGAGGTCGAGGGTGACAAGAGTCGGCAGACATTGAAAACAGGCCATCGCTAGCTCTAGCCGATCTTCTCGCTCTAGCATCTGCACGAGGGTTGCCTGAGCCGCTAATAAATAGCGAACATCATTGGAGGCATAGTTGAGCTGTTCTGTTGTCAAGTTCTCGGCATTGCCCCAGTCTGAACTTTGCGCGGACTTATCCAGCTCCTCACCGACTAATTCCCGCACCAGTTCTTTTAAACCATGTCGAGGACTATAGGTGCGAATGAGCTTGCTCGCAATCTTGGTACAGAAAATCGGCATCGTTTCAATATCTAGGTGATGCAGCAGCGTCGCAATATCAAATCGAGCAAAGTGAAAGACTTTCAATGCGTTTTCGGATTCCATCAATTGCTTTAGATTGGGGGCATCCATTTGTCCTCGGGCAATCCGCACCACTGTCACCTGCCCTTCAGGATTGCAAATTTGCACTAGGCACAAGCGATCTCGATGGGGTTTCAGGCCCATAGTTTCGGTATCTATGGCTAGGCGATCGGCGGTGAGGTAGTCTTGGAGAAAGGCGTCGCTGAGGTCGCGATCGCAAACCTGAAATTCACTGAGTGCCATGCAAGAGCCCCATACGTACTGATGGGCATTGTACAAAACTTAAGGAGTATTGAGTGGAAAAGACCTAGAAAAATCTAGGCTGCCCGCTATAATCACCACAGAGTTTTAGGGAAAAAGACAACAATGCCAAAGTATGTGATGTGGGGCAACTACTGCGAAGGAGTCTTGGAGAAGCGGGCACCTTATCGTCAAGCCCACTTAGAAGGGCTCCATGCTCAGAAAACAGCAGGTACATTAGTCACTATTGGTCCTACTCAAGATACCAAAATGGTCTTTGGTATCTATGACGCTGAAGATGAAGCCACGGTCCGCAACTTAGTTGAATCTGATCCCTACTGGCAAAATGGGATTTGGACCAAATACGAAGTCCGAGAATGGATTCAAGCGATTTGAGTATTATTTTAGAGCTGACTTAGACAATCGCTCCCACAAGGTTTGATAAATGTTCTCTGGTACTTTTGCTCTTAATACCTTTGCTAACCGATTTTTCTTTTGGGCAGCCTTAAGGCAATCCTCTTGAGGGCAGAGATAAGCCGAGCGCCCCATCCCCTGATCGAGCTGCACGCTGCGGTCGGGATAAACCCGCACGACTCGCCAAAACTCTGACTTGGGAGCGACGTGACGACAACTAATACATCGACGATAATTAGGCTGCATGAACCAACGAACTGCTATTGAGAAATAACGATACTAGCTTACGCCTTAAACTATGGGCATAGAATCTGATCTTCCCTGCCCATGTTAAATATTGTCCAAACCCTGGCCCAAGAACTATCTATTTCTGCTCAGCGCCTTCAAAGTGCCCTGGATTTGTTTGCTGAGGGAGCCACTATTCCATTTGTAGCCCGCTATCGCAAAGAGCGCACGGGTCAGATGGACGAAACCCAACTGCGGCAGTTGTCAGAACGGTTTGCCTACCTAACGGAACTAGAAGAACGCAAAGCCACAATAATAGAATCGATTGCCCAGCAAAATAAGCTAACGGATGCCCTCAAAGCCAAAATTGAAACCTGTCTGCTGAAAACAGAACTTGAAGATCTATACCTACCCTATCGGCCCAAGCGACGTACCCGAGCCACCATTGCCAAAGAGAACGGGCTAGAACCGCTAGCTCAATGGATTCAAGGACTTAATAAACCTACCGCTACGCTGCATCAGCCTTTGGCCACTGCAGCCACTCGCTATATCAGCAAAGCAGTTGCCACAGTAGAAGATGCTTTGCAGGGGGCCTCAGACATTTTGGCAGAAGCGATCGCAGACCAAGCCGAGATTCGGTCCTACCTCAAAAACCGACTCTTTCAGACCGGAGAATTTGTCTCTCAAATCAAGTCCAAATACCCTGAAGGCAGCACTAAGTTTGAGATGTATCGTCGCTATCAAGCTAGAGCCAAGAGCATACCCGCTCATAATTTACTGGCACTTTACCGAGGCGAGGCGGAAGGCATTCTCAAAGTAGAGTTAGTCATTGATGAAGAGCGACTCTTAGGCGACATCGAAGAACAGGTGATTCGCTCTAAAATCCCAGCCGTGCGGGAGTTCTATCAGGCTGTCGTTAAAGACGCCTATACCCGACTGATTAAACCATCTGTCGTTAAAGAAGTCCGAGCTACTTGCAAAGCAGAAGCTGATCGCGACTCAATTCAAACCTTTGCTACCAATTTACGAGAACTGTTGCTATCCAGTCCAGCGGGAATGAAACCCACTTTAGGTATCGATCCGGGTTTTCGCACAGGTTGCAAAGTTGTAGCCCTAGATCACACAGGCCAATTTCTGGAGTATCAGGCCATCTTTCCCCACCAGGCGGCGGGTCAGCGCGAACAGGCGGCCAAAACAGTAGCTCGACTAATTACCACCCACAACATTGACCTGATTGCCATTGGCAACGGTACGGCGGGGCGGGAAACGGATGCCTTTGTAGCGGAGGTGCTGAAGAGCCTAGACCGGAAGCCAATCAAGGTCATGGTGAATGAATCGGGGGCGTCTATTTACTCGGCCAGTGAGATTGCGATCGCAGAATTTCCCAACCTGGATATCACCGTGCGTGGAGCCATCAGTATTGCCCGTCGCTTGCAAGATCCTTTGGCTGAATTGGTTAAACTCGACCCCAAATCCATTGGTGTGGGTCAGTATCAACATGATGTTGATCAAAAGTTGCTAAAACAAAAGCTGGAAGAAACGGTGGAAAGCTGCGTCAACTATGTAGGCGTGGATTTAAATACAGCGTCGAAGGAACTGCTGATTTTTGTGTCGGGGATTACGGGTGCGATCGCAAACAATATCATCACGTATCGCAACCAAAATGGAGCCTTCAAAAACCGTAAGCAGCTCCTGAAAGTCGCCAAGCTAGGTCCCAAAGCTTTTGAGCAAGCCGCTGGCTTCCTGAGAATTCGCACGGGCGACAATCCCCTGGACAATACCGCTGTCCATCCCGAAAGTTATGGGGTCGTCAAAACCATCAGTGCAGATCTAGAACTGCCCCTGAGCCAAATCGTGGAGATTCCAGCCCATCTCAGGCCCGGTGATCTCAAATCCTACGTTACGGATACGATTGGTGAACCCACCCTCAAAGACATCATGGCGGAACTGGAAAAACCAGGCCGTGACCCCCGAGCAGAGTTCAAGTACGCCACCTTCAAAGAAGGGATTACAGAACTCACTGATCTCAGACCTGAAATGGAGCTAGAAGGGATTGTCACGAATGTCACTAATTTTGGTGCGTTTGTGGATGTGGGGGTGCATCAAGATGGCCTGGTGCATATTTCTCAAATGGCGGACCAGTTTGTAAAAGACCCCAAGCAGATTGTGAAAGTGGGGCAAGTGGTAAAGGTGCGAGTTTTAGAAGTGAATCAAAAACTCAAACGCATTGGTTTATCAATGAGATCAACATCAACAAATTGAAGGTCAAGCTATTAGTCGATCTTGATATTCAAAAAGATTCAATGAGACTAAAGTCTTCTGCACCGTGGTGTAAAAGCAAATAATAAATGTCGGGATATTTTCTTGCACGCCGAAGAGGAGTGGTACCCATAGTCGATAGGCTGTTTACGTTGGCACCATATTCGATCAATAACTCAACAACCTCAAAATGACCTCTGCCGACAGCAACATGTAGTGGTGGATTGCCAGAATGGGGGCGGAGATCTACTTCTGCTCCATTTTCTAAAAGGACTTTAGCAATTATCTGTATAACCATGCCAAGCCGCCATTTCTAATGGAGACCGGAAATTAACATCTGCTCCCTTCTCAATAAGATGTTCAACCGTTACGAGTTGGTTGAGGAAAACGGCTAATTTTAAGGGGGTGCGATGAACACCTTCAGCGTTAATGTTTGCTCCCTGCTCCAGCAAAAAGTCAATCATATCTAGATCGCCTTGTTCCACTGCACAGCAGAGTGGAGTGTTAGCAGAGCAGTCCAAGGAATTAATATCTGCTCCATGAGCTAATAATAATTCTATCGTTGATTTTTGCTTATTTAGGGCCGCTAATAACAAGGGAGACAGCCCCCAATTACGCGTGTTGGCGATAGGTTTTCCCTGGTTTAGTCGTGACTTTACTTGACTATTATTTCCGCAATAAGCAAAGTAGTGGAGTCCTTCCTTGGCTCCTTTATCTTTTAAAAACTCAACGATTTCTGGATGCTTGTTAACAGCAGCCGCAAGCAAAGGATTCCAGCCTTGATGAGTATTGAGGCCGTTGTTAATATCTGCCCCAGACTCAACCAGCAACTCGGCAATCTGTAGCTCTCCATGTTGAGCAGCTAAATAAAGTGGGGTTGCCCTCCCGTTATGACAAATATCTGGATTTATCCCTTGCTGCATCAAGCTTTTGACAGTATCTAGATCTCCAGATTCAACCGCATCAGCAAGTTTATAGATCGGGTTAGACACCACCTTCCATATGCAAAAAGCAATAAATGAAATAATTCCGAGGTATATCTCATAAATTCTTGGATCTGGCATGGTTTTTGGTCAATATTTAGTAGAATTCTGAATCAAAATTTTGCTCTCTACAGATAGAATTCCCCATGATGGATACTTCGATACGATTACAACATGGGATAGTTGGCGTACGGCCAATTGCCGTATACACTAAATTATAGACTTCCCTAACTCAACTTGTACGGTTATGGCTGCTCCCAATCCATCTAAAACCATTGCCAGATTAGAAGCTCGGATTAGCCCAGAGACAAAAGCACTTTTACAGAAAGCTGCTGATCTGGAAGGTCGTACATTGACAGATTTCGTTGTCTCTACGGTGCAGGCAGAAGCCCATCGTGTCATCGAGCAGCACCAGACTCTTAAACTGAGTCTCGAAGATAGCCAAGACTTTGTTGCGGTATTACTCGATCCGCCTTCACCCAATGAGGCACTGAAAGCAGCGGTCTTGCGGCACCAGCAAGTTCTATCTCAGGAATGAACCTAAATATCGAAGCCTTGGATCGTCGTCGGCATAACCGATCACAATTTTGCTGCGGCCATGCCAGTTTAGACAATTATCTGCAAAAACAAGCCTCCCAAGATCTGAAAAAGCGCGTGGCCACGACCTTCGTCTTAATTGATGACCCCGCATTAGACGTTTTGGCTTACTATACGCTCTCTGCCTACACAGTAGAGATTGCAGAGCTAGAGACAACCTTCGCTAAACGGTTACCCCGCTATCCGCGACTCCCGGCTACGTTATTAGGCCGCCTTGCTGTGGATCAACATCAACAAGGTCAGGGATTGGGTGAGGTGATGCTGGTGGATGCTTTGCAAAAAGCCCTTGAGGTTTCTACCCAAGTTGCCTCGCTGGCTGTGGTTGCCGAAGCTATAGATAACAAAGCAGTGGGCTTCTACAAAAAATTTGGATTTCAGCCGTTTGCACAACATCCGATGAAATTGTATCTACCCATGAAATCTATTGCCATGCTTTGATCTCCCAAATAGAAGATGACCAGCTCCTGTTTCTAGTGAAATCTCCATTCTTAGATCTCAATTCACCGTCCTTTAACTGCTAGTGAGATTAGGCCGCCCACTGTTTGGGGTACTCCTGCAACAGGCTGTTATAGCCATGCATGTACTCTTGATTTTTGGAATAAAGAGGAGGCTTGGATTTGAGAGCATCCTCTAGTCCTTGGCAATAGGCACTCTGGCACTGAGTTTCTAAGAAAACAATCTGAAAGTGAGACATAGAACACCTACAATTTGATAAGTGAGGAGGGGGGTATACACGAGGAATAGAGGCTTGGGATTTGCGAGGTTAGATGGAGATAATTACAGCTTGGGAACGGGGGTGTTTAATTACCTTGTGGACAATTTAATTGTATCAGTACAAATATACTATTACAAGAACTGCCCTATCTCTAAGATATAGATACTCAAAGCGTTTAGGGCAATATCAACAGTGGCAAAAAAATCACAATTCGTGACCCAAGCGATAATCCTAAACGCCTCACCTTGGAAACTTCAAAAATCAGAGCAGTTTCGTAACCTGTGTCTAAAATAGTGAAGGATTTTGAGTAGATTGAAGCGCTAGTGATGTCTGATGAAATGCAGGGACGGATTGTCCAGATCAACCTTTCGGATGGTGGGGTGCCGAAACAATCGGTGCCTAGCGCTCAGATTGAAAAAAATGGCTTAGTTGGCGATCGCCAAAAGAATCTCAAGCACCACGGCGGTCCAGATCGAGCGGTATGTCTGTGGTCTTCAGAAATCATTCAGGCGCTACAAAAAGAGGGGCACCCTATCTCTCTTGGTGATGCGGGGGAAAACATCACGGTCGCGGGCTTGGATTGGCAACAGTTAATACCCGGTGTTCAGCTCAAGTTAGGAAAGAGTGTGCTGTTAGAAATCACAGACTATGCTCAGCCTTGTCGCACTATTGCCCGCTACTTCAAACTCCGTCGCTATGGTCGAATTAGCCAAAAACAGTATCCAGGTATGAGTCGACTTTACGCCAGAGTATTATCAACTGGCAGAGTGAATGTAGGAGATTTAACGAATTGTTGGTCAATAGCTGCATATTCTTAAAAAAAGATGAAACTTTAGCGAATATGCTGTTAGTCTCTGCGAAATATTAGTGTTTTGCACAGATTTAATTGTTAGAAGTTTTGATTGTACAATGATCTTAGGTATAAGAAATGTAGAGCAGCTTTAATCCTTGACTGTGTATACTAGACAGGCTGTTAAATAGCTGTTCAGTAAGAATTAAAAAGCAGTGATAGCTAAATTCTTTTGATGTCGAAGAATGCTTAAGCTGGGGCTATCTTGATCTACTCCCTCATTTAAGAGTGATCAGGTCGTCTTATCAGGCCACTGATTAGCCAGCAATTCAAGGATTGTGTTGCGAAGCCTATAATCTTCCTTGGTCGCTTGCTCAGTCAAGAATTTTCGGGTTGTCTCATCAGGCCACTGATTAGTTAGTAATTCAAGATCTATTTTGCGAAGCCTATAATCTTCATCCTGGATCGCTCGCTCGGTCAAGAATTTTCGGGTCGTCTCATTAGGCCAATGGTTAGCTAGTAATTTACGAGCTGTGACGAGAGGCCTACCATCTGAATTCTTGGTTGCTTGCTCGGTTAAGAATTTTCGGGTCGTTTCATCAGGCCAATGATCGGCTAGTAACTCAAAGGCTGTGCTGCGAAGCTTACCACTGGAATCCTGGATCGCTCGCCTTGTAAGAATCTTCCTCGCTAAATCTTTTAGGATATGCCGCATCTGGCCTGGTAATTCAACAACTGCTTCTGGAAACTTACTATCAAGATATCTGTGCGACTCGTTATCAAGGAATTCTGTGGTACGAATGGGATCACAAATCATCAAAGCCTGTAAATATGCTTTGACAGGTTCTTTACTGCGATCTTCGAGAATATAACCTAGATTAAATAGCTCATCCTCGGATAAATGGGGTAAGAGCATTTCTATCGCCCGATATCGTACTGGAAAAAAGTTAGACCGCGTTGCATCCAACAAATGAAATTTGACTGCAGCTCCCAGTTGTCCTAGTGCTTCCAATATTTCTAGTTGAGTATTAGCGGATATTCCTGATCCTTTTTTAATGGCATCCAGCGTAGCTTCAAGGGATTCTCTGAATGTTTTACGTGTCTTTGGCTTGAGTTCTGCTACACCTTCAAGATCCCTGACAATATTTGAACATAACGCCACAATTGGCGCTTGTTCACTGATGGTGATACCTATGTTGTCCAACAACCATGCAATATATCGGTCTGCTTTATCATCTGACTCTTTTGCCCATTGACCACCGAGTAATTGTAATGTCTCAAACCACTTTGCAAGTCGTAACCTAGGTTGAACGATTTCAGAGACTTTCTCGAAATCCAACTTAGATAATTGCCATGCAGCTAAGTATTCCTGAAAGGTCAAATGTACAAAACGGTAACTCTGGGCACGACGACTAACTAACAGGCCACTACGTAGTTCCTGGCGATCAAGAAACACCTTAGCTTGGGCGGCTGCTTGCTCCTCATTTACAGCACCCTTATCAATAAACCGGGGTACCAACAATTGAATGACATCAGCTTTCGTTAATTCATCATGTTCGCCATCCTGACTCAGAATCTGTAACGCAATCTCTGCAAACCGTTTGCGAACCCATGCTCGCTTCTCATAAGTTTGTTCTTCTCGTTGTTCGTCAAAAGCTGAAATTTTACGATTATGTTGAATGCGTTCTGCCTCTTTACGCTGACCCAACAACACATCAACACACTCGTCATATAGATCGACACGTTGTTCAGGTAACCTCTTGCGGTTCCAATGCACGATTGCAATGACGGTTAATAGTAAAGGATTTATAGCTAGTGGACGAATGCGATCATTCTCTTCAATTGCACCAGTGAGACTATAGAACTCTTTGCCAGCATCGCCTTCATCTTCCTCTACATCATCAGGTGACGTTTTAAACAACAACGCCGCCCAGTTCCGAATGAACTCAGCGCGATCTGTGGTGTTAAACGGCTGAATATCGCAGCGAGTAAATTCTCCCTTCAAAATTGTATCGCCTGTATAAGCTCTAATCCGCGATGTGATCACAAAGCGATTATCCCCATATTCGCTAACACAGTCTTCTAGAAGTCGGCTAACCGCTGCACGACCAGCATCAGTAGGAACTTCATCCAAACCATCAAACAGCAAACAGCAATTACCCGAGCCAAGCATTTTGTCTACATCGTTGGTTGAAACTGAAAAGCCATAGGCACTCAAGCGATTAACAACAAAAGTCAATAACGTATTTAGTCGTGCTTCATTCTTTTGCTTTAAGAAGTCAGCCAAGTCCCAGCAGGATAGGAAGATTGGTAGGGGTAAAGGATCGGGTAAACAGAGTTTTTCAAGAGCAATGTTAGAGTTGCCTGTTTGAAAAGAACGGGCCAACATCAATGCAATGTACTTTAAAAAAGTTGACTTACCGCTACCTGGATCACCGACAATCACGAGTTTAGGATATCGGAGGAGTGCTGTCTGGATATCGATAGGCCCATCTTCATGTGCCGTTGTTTCCTCTGGTGCATCTTCATCAAACATGACTCGTAGGCGCACGTAGATGTCGCTGAGTGGAATTTCAAATGTCCGATCATTATCAATTCCCGCGATATCAAGGTGATGGAAGTCACGCTCAATATTCTCGTAATACTTGCTTGGTGGTGATAGAGTCGTTTTCTTGAGGTTTGTAGTGACTGACTGCGCTGAACCCCAGGGTCTTGATGAATCAGCTAGCCAACGAGTCAGATCGTTCTCAAAAACATCGCGGAAACCTGATGGGCCTGGATACTCGGTATAGAAGACAGGCTTTTTGAGATCCTGCATCCGTTTTCGAAAAGTGAGGACTTTTCGCCATTGCTCAACAGCTCTCACAGCAGCATCAGGATCCCTTGGCAGGTCTCCTAGCCTATCAATCTTTCGAAAGAACCATTTGATTTCTGGAAAACCATTTTCTTGATGGCTTTCCATTGCCCAGTTAAACTCTTCTTCCGTACCCGAATCTGCCTCGCCCGTTGGTGAACCAAATCTTTGTCCCATGATGCCAATGACTAGAGCCAGAGAATCACGATACTTTGCTAATGTTTGCTGAGTAATCAGCTCCTGCGGACGACCCACACCAATCGTCGAGTAGTTCTCCCAATCAACAACTTCAAAACGTGCATTCCAAAGTTGAGCTGTTTGTCGGTTATAGCGTTCAAAAAACTTCCTAACATGCTGACGTTCAACACCAACATCACCAGGCGATGCCAGAAAAACGTGGTACTGGCTAATTTGCTGTGAGGATAGTGGCATCTGAGTTCCAGTTTTATCTCTAATTTACTAGCTTAATCCACCGAAACTCATGAAATACCCCCTTTTTTAGATCACAATTACTGAATACAGTATTTGTAGCCACGACAAAAAGAATCAAGTTGTGACTAGATTGGGAACGTTTTGCTTCAAGAACTCAATGAATACCCTTAGTTTTAGAGGAACATAGCATCGGGAAGGATAGACCAGCCACGCTGCCGTGCTGAAGTCTGTGCCTGTCACCTCATACTCTGGCAACACATGAATCAGCTTTCCAGACCGCAAATCCTCATTGATCAGCCAGTTGGGGAGTAAGGCCAATCCCATATTTGCGATCGCACATTGTTTCAAAGCAATCCCATTGGAAATGACTGGATTGCCCTGCACTGGAACCTCCGTCAGTGACCCCTTCGCATCCTTGAATAGCCATTGGGCCTGGAACCCCGCCAAGGGAAACCGCAAACAATTATGGTTGGCGATATTTAGGGGCGTGGTAATCGGGGGAGAACGTCGTAAATACTCAGGACTTGCACAAACTCGGTAATGGGTGCGCATCAACTGCTGGGCAATTAGGGTGGAATCTTTGAGCAACCCCAACCGGATCGCAACATCAATGCGGTCTGCCAACAAATCCACGACGGCATCTTCGAGCAACAAGTTCACCATCAGGTCAGGATACTGCTGCTCAAACTGTGGCAAGAGGGGCACGATACACTTCAGTCTAAAGGAGACCGAGGCCGTGACCCGTAACTGTCCCTTTGGCTGGCCCGAAACATCTGCTGCTAAGTCTGATGCTTGCTGGATTTCTTCAATGAGGGGTTCAATGCGTTCAAAGTAGGTTTTACCTGCTTCCGTCAGAGAGAGCTGGCGAGTGGTACGCTGCAAAAGTCGCAGACCCAGTTCTTTCTCTAGAGCCGCGATTGTTCGCGATACTGAAGACGGATCAATGTTGCGATCGCGAGCCACTGCCGCAAAACTGTTCTGCCTCACTACATCTACAAACAGCTTCAGTACTGATATATCCATCCCTTTCGGATCAGCCTACCTTAGACTGACCGACTATCGAATCAAGAATATTTTTGCATGAATCAGAATTTATTGATGTAAATTCTGCATGAGTCTCATGCAGAAACGCCTCTTTATTGTTCGTTTTTTAGTTAGTACAGTAGTAATACACCAGCATCAACCGCTATTTGCAGACCATCGGAGGTTCCCATGACTTTGGCCACAGAACTACAAACCGTTACCGAAAGTTTCCGCCAAAAGGCTCCAGAAAATGTTTTTGCCACGATGGAAGCCGTGACTGCTGAACTAGCCACGACTGACTTAGTCGATCAAGCTTTGCAATCCGGTCAACAAATCCCTGATTTTGAATTGCCGGATGCCACAGGCAACCTGATCTGCAGTAGCGATCTGCGTGCCCAAGGCCCGGTCCTCATTTCCTTCTACCGGGGTAACTGGTGTCCCTACTGCAACCTGGAGCTGCAAGCCCTCCAAGCTCATCTGGATCAGATTACAGCTCTGGGAGCAACCTTGGTTGCCATTTCCCCGGAAGTGCCAGATCAATCCTTGACTGCCCAAGAAAAGTTCGACCTGAAATTTCCCGTTCTGTCTGATGTGGGCAATCAGGTAGCGCGACAGTTTGGGTTGGTGTTTACCCTTGACGAAAGCTTGCGACCCATTTATGACGGCTTTGGCATAGATATCCCTGCCCATAACGGCGACAGCAGTTTCGAATTGCCCGTTCCCGCGACTTATCTGGTTGGTGCTGATGGCACGGTGTTGAATCACTTTGTTGATGTTGATTATCGCGAACGTCTGGCACCAGCAACAGCGATCGCTTGGCTACAAGAGACCCACTAATTCTCAGCGCTGTTGCTGGCCTATCTCTGCTGACAACAACGCTCCTGTTGAACCGATCTTCTCTCTCCTCCCAGAATGGTGCTTATGCTGACTGATGATCAAAAAGCTCTAGTTTTAGCAGCAACAAAAGCCTCTAGCGAACAATGGCAGTCCGCTTTTAATGCTGGCAATGCCGCCCTTTGTGCAGCTCAATATGAATCAACTGCAATTATGCATGCCAAACCCTTTGGTACCTTTACGGGAACAACTGAAATTCAAGCTTTTTGGGAAAAACTGATTGCGGATGGGTTCGCAGATGTTGAATATCTAGATCCCAAGATTGAGGTCATTGATGCGACCCGTGCAGTCCTCACATCTGGCTGGCAAATGAATAACGCAAAAGGTGTCATCCATAAAGAGCTTTGGGTCTTGCAAGCAGACAGTACGGCAAAACTACGAGAAGACGATTTCGAAGCAATAGGCTAAGACGTATCATCAATGAGCTTGACATATCTCCCTTAAACTTTCACTTTGAAGATTCTTCAGCTACAGCAATCGCCATAGTGAGAAGGACTGTGAGAAATATTATCTCTTCTGATAAGTAACCTGCTAAATGCGGGCTCTAGGGTTTTTCGCTGACGCTTGGGTATTATGCAAGATTTGACTCCGCTGTACCCATTGCATAAACGCAGCTCGATACCCTTGTGAGTCTTTGCCTTTAGCTTGTTCTGCAAGGTCGAGTATCTTGGCAAACGTGGTCTCGCCTTTGTAGTCTGAATCGCGTAAAATCATGCCAAACATCGCCACTGCTGCTGAAAACTGGAGGTTTTCGGACGCTGCATCAACTAAACGACTGGCATCAACGATAGGCTTACTAATCAGTTTACTAGTACTCCCATTAGGCTGTTTATAACGAAGCTTCAGATGCATGAGGTCCTCGCTCTTGGTTGCCGTTGCCGAGGAATTGGGTTTTTGAAATTTGAGAGGATCAACGTCAGGAAGCTTAACATCACTGGCAATCCCGGTCGGAATTACTTCATAGAGGGCAGTGACGGTATGGCCCGCCCCAATTTCACCCGCATCTTTGAGATCGTCGTTGAGATCGTCGTTAAAGTCCTGATCGCGAAGTAGGCGGTTTTCATAGCCAATCAGACGGTAGGCTTGGACTTTGTCGGGATTGAATTCCACCTGGATTTTGACATCCTTAGCAATGGTGAATAAGGTGCCGCGCAGATCGTTGACGAGCACTTTTTGGGCTTCTAGGAGTGTATCAATATAGGCGTAATTACCATTGCCCTTATCGGCCAGCAGCTCCATTTTGTTGTCTTTGTAATTACCCGTGCCGTAGCCAAGCACCGTCAAGAAAATTCCCTGATCGCGCTTTTGTTCAATGAGGCGTTCTAGCTCAGCATCGCTGGATTGGCCAACATTGAAGTCGCCATCACTGGTTAAGATCACCCGGTTATTGCCCTCTTTACGGAAGTGGCGTTCGGCCATTTCGTAGGCAAGTTTGATGCCTGCACCGCCAGCAGTAGAACCAGCAGCCTCAAGTCGATCAATCGCAGCCATAATAGTGGCTTTTTGGGTGCCAGGAGTGGGGGGCAAGACAATTCCAGCTTGCCCTGCATAGACAACGAGGCTGACCCGATCTTGGGGTTTGAGTTGGTGAGTTAACAGGCACAAAGACTTCTTCACTAGTGCTAGCTTGTTCGGACGTTGCATTGAACCAGATACGTCGATCAAAAATACCAGATTACTGGGCTGTTCTTGTTGCAGTTCTTTGCCTTTGAGACCGATATGCACCAGCTTATGTTTGCTGTTCCACGGAGCTGTAGCGACTTCGGTACTGACAGAAAACGGCTGGTCACCTTGGGGGGCAGCGTAATCGTAGTCAAAATAGTTGATCAATTCTTCTAGACGGACTGCATCTTTAGGCGGAAGTTGACCTTGGCGAAGGAAACGGCGGACATTGCTATAGGAGGCCGTGTCTACATCGATAGAAAAGGTGGAGAGGGGAGAACGCTGGGGGAGAAAAAACGGGTTTTCGCTGATGCGTTTGTAGTCTTCGGTGTTGAAGGTACCGGGAATATGGATGCGATCTTTGTCTCGCAATCGAGACTCAGGGGCGGGTGCAGGTGAGGCAATACTCGGAGGGGGTGCAATCGTTTTTGCTCGTCCAACCTGATCTTGGCTCAGGTTCGCCTGGGCAGGGGCTTCCTTTGTTGGAACTGAAGCAGGCTGCACTCCTGAAACTGTAGGGAGGTTAGTGGATTGAGGACGACGGGATACCCCCCCAAACTGTCTATTTCCTGGAGAACGTTGTTGATGCACCTGGCTAAGTTCTGTCGCATAGTCTTGTTGTAGGCGCTTCAGTAAGTCACTATCCGCTGGGTTGAGGGGATTTTGATTATCTTGCAGACGCTCTAGGCTAGTGGAAAGTTGGACCAAACTCTGGGCGAACTCTGCACGGGATAGTCCAAGCTCAATCTCTAAAGGGGTTGTGCCAAGATACTGTTCATAGAGAGTGCGTAATGCTGTGACATCCTTGTGCGTCGGTAACAGCAACGATTCTGCATTACAACCCCGAATTTTGGGTTGAGGTTGTGAGTTCGCTTGAGCAATATTGAGCGGTTGACAAGCACTCATCGTCATCAACAAGGCGGCGGATAGAGCGCCAGTTCGCTGCCACTTAAACCCATTCATTGCATCCTTCTCCTCATTCCAAGATTTTCGCCAGCACCCGTCTGGATTGATCTCATCCTAGTCGCTGAGTTGAAAGTGACTCTTCTCGTTTCCAAAATTGAAATGGCTAAGACTCAACTGGCTGCGTCTCATTCACGAGCAGTTATCTTAATGGTTGTCATACGTGATTATCCCTGGGCAAGGGTACGGAGTTTTCAACTGATTGGGTAAGGGAAAAAGTAGCAGTTTACTCAGCACAACTAAGATCTAAGGTTTTCGTCAGGCTGGGTCCTGCAGACTGTCCGGGCTGGATGAGTGTTGCTGTCAACTGTACCTGGGGATAACATCGATAGTCCGCTAAGAAGGGAAACGAATGGCTGAGCTGATTATTACTACCAAATGACAGCGATCGCGTTTGCACAGTATTCCAAGCGGGGACCAAACCTGTGGTTGGGGTATCATAGCTCGGGGCATTGATGGACAAGACTAGATTAGTTCCCGGAGGAATCGCTTGGGTACCGGGCTTCACTTTCACTGAAACCAGTAGATCCATACCTAATCCATAGGGATTTTCCCGCTGGTTGAGCGGAATGAGCTGATTTTTGAGACGGTTGAAAATTTGAACATCAATAGCTTCCAGTGCATAGTTGGCAGAGGTTGGCGCTGCGGCAGTGGGTGACCCTAGTGCTGTTGTAGTTGTAGTGCTGTCAGCTGTACCTGCTGGGGGAAAAACGGATGTGACGCTGTTATCACCAGTCAAGGAGGGAAGGGTCGTACCATTGGCTGGGTCTTGGGTAGAGACACTGGTGGGTTGGGGTTGGCTAGCAAGGGGCTTTTCTAATTCGGAAATGGCAAATTTGCCGACAATTTTATTAACAAAGGCACTTTCGGAGGCTTCACCATCGGCAACAAAGTCACCATCTGTGTCAATTAAAATACCGCTGACGTTGAACACACATTGCAGCTCCAGCAGATCTAGTTCCTTGCGAGTACGAAATTGGATGTCTCCCCCCAGAAAACCACATTCATTTTGACTGGCGCGAACTTGGTCGGCATAGCGAGTGGTCAATGCCTCTGTGTAGCGGGACCGACGTGATAGTGGCGGTAAGAACTGGGCCTCGTCTCCTGGATAGGGTAAGCGGTAACGGGATAAGCCATAGCGATCGCCTTTCTTGACCACGGCATCCCAACAGGTCACGTGCACTTGCTGTCCGCCCCGCGAGTTTTTGACAACGTTGAAGGAAAGGATGCGATCGCGGGTGCAATTCAGCTTAGCGGTCGGCCATTGAGTACGGAGGGTTTCCAGAAGTTGGTCACAATTTTGCTCAGTTCCACAATTGCCCTTCACATCTGAGGTGGCGGCTGGAGAGACTGAGGGGCCTGGAGTTGTAGGTAGAGGAGTTTGGGCTAGTGCAGGTAGCATGGGTGCGATGGTCTCCGACCAGCCTGCGGCCATCGCCAGTCCCAAGCCCAAACCAATCCAGGTCAATGTCCGCATAGCCTCTCCATACTTATGAGCAATATATTTAGGTGTCACTGCATCGTAGATATCGTCTGCGAATAACCTATTGTTGTTCCGTAATTTACACTATTCAGAACCTGTTACCCAAGTAGTCATAATCATCACTTCAACAAGTTCACTTGTTCTGAGAATTTCTTGGCTAGCTTGACATCATAGGTCAACAGCTTAGTTTGTTCTTGAACCGATGTAGTAACAAATACAGCATCATAGAAAGAATGACTCTGCTTAGTTTGTTCTTGAACCGATGTGGCAACAAATACAGCATCATAGAAAGAATGACTCTGCTCAACTGCTAACTCCAATGCAAGATCTCGTACCATCACCGTGGGCACAACCTTATCCACTAAAGCTTCTGCATCCAGTAAAACTGCATGCCCTATCTCCAAAGGTAGCTGTCGACATTGAATCCATTGCCACACTACATTGCCTAATTCAGCAAAGAGAGAGTCAGGCACAATGATTTGTTCTGTTAATTCTAAAGTTGACAGTGCTTGCTCAAAATAATCTTCCCCGTGTAAAAGAGCATAGGCAAACACCATCGTGTCGATTACCATTTAAGGTCGCCCCTGATCTTTCCAAGCTTCCCCACTTTTTAGAATGTTGCGATGGTCTCGCAGCTTGCATTACCCCATTTACAGCTTGAGCTTGCTGCTGAGCAATCGTCTCTGCCTGGGTCAGCTCACCCAATAGTGCCAACGTAATTCTTCAAGAAGTTGGAGAACAAACGGGTCTAACGGACTAATCGCGAGACTCACTAGCGTAGGGTGCCGTTGCATCGTTCGATACGATGTGTTTATCCTGTGCCTGGGACTGTTGCAGCCATTTATTGTAGAGATCAGGCCTGCGATCTCGCGTTCGTTGCACTTGTTGTTCCTGTCGCCACTGCTCAATTTGGGCATGATTTCCAGAGCGTAAAACAGGTGGGATGGGCCAGCCCCTAAACTCAGCCGGTCGAGTGTATTGGGGATAATCTAGCAAGCCTGTTTCAAAGCTTTCCTTTTTCAAAGATTCAACCTTGCCCACTGTCCCAGGGCGGAGCCGGATCACCCCATTCAGAAGGGCAAGGGCCGGAATTTCACCACAAGTCAGTACAAAGTCTCCTAGGGACAACTCTTGTGTGACCAGATGTTCGGCAACCCTTTCATCCACACCTTCATAATGACCGCAAATTAACACGAGCTGATCATAGTGATGTGCCAGCTCATGAAACAGGGGTTGGTCCATGCGTTGTCCTTGGGGCGTAAACAACACGATTTGGCGACGAGGAAGACAGGGCAAAGATTCCACTGCCGCAAAAATGGGTTCAGGCTTCATGAGCATTCCCACACCACCTCCATAGACTTCGTCGTCTACACGATGGTGCTTATCAGTAGTAAAGTCGCGGGGATTTGTGAGGTGGACCTCGGCAATATCGTTGGCTAAGGCTTTCCCGAGCAAGCTAGTCGTCAGGGGAGAGGTGAAAAATTCTGGGAACAGGGTGAGGATATCGAAACGCACAATAGAAAATCCTAATTCGCAAAAAGCCAGCCCATGCAGTGATTGGTGCTCAAAAGAGAAGTGGATTGAACATCAAAGATAGAGATGAATACATAGCGATCCACTAGGCCGTGATCATTGATCCTATCCCGGCATCCGTCAGCACTTCTAGAAGTAAGGCATGGGGAACCCGGCCATCAATAATATGGGCAGCTTGAATGCCTTGCGCTAGCGAGCGGATGCAACAAGTCACCTTAGGAATCATGCCTCCGGCAACAACGTCCTCCTCAATCAGAGTCCGGGCATGGCGAATATCCAGCTCATGGATGAGGGAAGCGGGGTCTTGATAATCTTGGAGAATTCCGGGTGTATCCGTCAGTAAAATCAATTTTTCTGCACCTAAGGCAGCCGCAAGTTCTCCGGCCACTGTATCTGCATTAATGTTATAAGACTGGCCGTTCTCATCAGTCGCCACACTAGAGACAATCGGAATATGTCCCCCTGCTAGTAAATCGTTAACGAGTTTGGGATTAACGGCGGCGACTTCGCCGACAAATCCAATGTCAGATTCTCCCTGGGGACGGGCAACGATCAACTGACCGTCTTTACCACAAACCCCAACGGCAGATCCACCTGCTTGGTTAATCAAAGAGACCAGTTCTTTATTTACCCGCCCGACCAAAACCATTTCGACGACATCCATGGTGGAGGCATCTGTAACCCGCAAGCCATTCAAAAACTGCGGCTCAATGCTGAGCTTTTGCAACCAAAGGTTAATCTCAGGACCCCCGCCGTGGACTAGAACAGGTCGAATACCCACGCAAGCCATAAACACAACGTCGCGAATAACAGTTGCTTTGAGGGCGCTATCTTTCATAGCGGCACCGCCATATTTGACCACAATAGTGCGTCCAGCAAAGGATTGGATGTAGGGTAGGGCTTCACTGAGGACTTGGACGCGATCGCTAGCATTAAACATGCGGTTTTGTAGCAAATAGAACACAGGGAAAACCGTTGGACAGTAACGATTTTTCCATAGACAGCAGTGTAGCTCGAAATGGCGGTTTGCAGAGATCTGAAATTATTTTGGAGACAGCGCATAGGCGTCATCCGCTCGTTACACTGAGAAAGGAAGTATCTACTCAGAGAATTCCTAAATAGTGTGTTAGCGCGTGACAACGCAAGGATCATTAAAATATGAAAGCATTTGTGGCTGGAGCAACGGGTCAAACAGGTCGCCGCATTGTTTCTCAATTGGTTGATCGGGGTATTCCAGTGCGGGCCTTAGTTCGTGATATTGACAGTGCTAAAACCATTTTGCCAGAGGCTGCGGAGTTGGTCGTGGGAGATGTCTTGAATGCGAGTACCTTAGAGGATGCGATCTCAGACAGCACCGTCCTGCTCTGTGCAACGGGAGCAGCCCCAGGGTTCAATCCGTTAGCGCCGTTACAGGTCGATTACTTGGGAACTAAAAATCTAGTGGATGTTGCCAAAGCTAAAGGGATCGACCATTTCGTTTTAGTTTCCTCCCTGTGCACTTCGAAATTACTGCACCCTTTGAACCTCTTTTTCTTAGTGCTGGTTTGGAAAAAGCAAGCTGAACAATACATCCAAAATAGTGGGCTAACCTATACCATTGTCCGGCCCGGCGGCCTCAAGAACGAAGATAATGACAATTCGATTGTGATGTCTGGTCCTGATACCCTCTTCGAAGGCAGTATCCCTCGCACTAAAGTCGCTCAAGTCTGTATTGAAGCCCTAAGTACTACATCAGCTCAGAATAAAATCGTGGAGATTGTAGCCCCACAGGAGGCCCTTGACCAGCCAATCTCCAACTTATTTGCTAGGGTTTAATAGAGTGTTTTAAAGTGCCAGTTTGTTTGCACCACGCCAGTCCCTTGAGCGTTGCCTTTCAAAGCTCTATGATGTCCTTGCTCATGATCCGTCAATGTTGTAGGAGTTGACAGTTGGCGTCTAGTTCCATATCCAAATCTACTAAACCGCTTTCCAAAAGCAGCAAATATTTGGGCTGGTTGCTAGTGTCGTTTATGGGACTCGGTGTTCTGCTCCTTGCACCTCGATTGGCCCCTAAGCACTGGTCACTCCCTACGGCAGAACCGGGTACGATTGCCCCGTTAGCGATGTCGGGGGGTAATCCCTATCTCCGGGCTTTAATGCGCACAATTTCTGCTAGTGAGTCCAATGATGCGAGTCCCTATACCTTGTTGTATGGGGGGGCTCATGTGCAAGATCTAGCTGAGCATCCTGACCGCTGTATTGCAATTGGCTGGGGACCTAACCGGGGGCTCTGCACCACTGCAGCGGGGCGTTATCAATTTATCACTACAACTTGGCAGGAAACGGCTGAGAGGTATCATCCTGCCCCCACCGGAGAATGGTTCTGGCGGCGCTATAGTTTTGCCCCTGAATATCAAGATCGGGTGGTCCATGCCTGGCTAGACGATGTCAACTACTGGGACGCTGACATTCCCCAATTGCTAAAAGAAGGACAATTGCCAACTGTGTTGCAGTATCTCTCAGGTACTTGGACCAGTTTGGGCTACGGCATTGAAAGCAATGTCATGACCCCACATTTAGTACATATCTATGAGCGAATGTTGGCGGAAGAACTGACCTTGGCGAAGGGTGCTTCTGCAACCGAACTCTCCCCGGTGGCTCAATCCTTCTCGGGTCAATTCCGTTAGGAGTCTCTATTAGTGGCTGTAGTATTGTTTGCTGGTCTGCGCTATCAACTTGTGATCACTATGATCGACGTTCCAAGATCTTGCGAATATTAGGAAGCGCTGCTGCGATCGCCGCGGGATCAGCATTCGTTTGCTGCCAACTCTCTCGTTGCGCCAGTCGTTCTGACCAACCTTTTAAGCGTGGAAAATTTTCTAACAGTAAGGAAGGCACTAAGGTGCCAGCGACAACCTCTGCAAGTGTAAATGCTTCACCTGCAAAGTAAGGTTGCTCACCCAGTAATGTCTCAAAAAACTGTAAGATAGTCTCCACTCGTTGTTGAGCCGCTGTCAGTTTCTGAGGATCAACTTCTAGCCCGACTAAAGGTCGAGTTAGGGGAATCGTAGCAGGCTGAAGCTCCACAACCGTGATTGTTTCAATCATTCGCACCATTGCAATTGATTTGGGCTCATTAGGCATTAACGATGGCGTCGGATATTTCGCCTCTAAATAATCCAAAATTGCCAATGATTCCACCACCTGCAATCCGTTATCGACTACCACAGGAATTCGCTGGAGCGGATTAATGGTTGCAAAATCGTCGTCAAACTGATCCCCATCTAAGCTCACTAAAACTGGCTCAAAAGGAATTTGCTTTTCGAGCAAGGTGACCCAGACTCGACGAGCATTGACCGAGATGGGATTGTAGTAGAACCTCAGCATCAGAACTCTCCTTGGCAAACGACACCTATATCCAGTGGCTTAGAAATAGTACCAACTTGACGCTAGCAGCTCAGGAGTGAAATTATAGGAACTGACTAGCCAATTTTCGTAAGTTCTGGGCCGTCAGTCTATTTGAAAAGCGGATGGTCCTGAATCCTTTAAGACGAAATTTGTAACCATGCTAAGCGGGTTCCTGGATAAAAGTGAGCTAGAATCTGCTGAAAGCTGTATTGTTTTCTAGCCAACTGATTCGCTCCATTCTGGCTCATACCAAATCCCTTATGGACATCCCGGACAATTTGATCAGACGCAGCATATAAAGACTCCACCACACCACCGTTGTGAGACAACACTAGTCCAGCCGTTTGTTCCACGGCAGAGAGTGTCGTGCTTGTTTCGGTCTCAACGCCTTTATAGGCCTGCCATCGAGGAGTATCCCCCAGATCATAGAGTGGATTAAAGGGTCTCGCAACATGAGCTAGCGCGTAGGAACGGGCCGCGATCGCTTGGGACTTGAGAGCTTCGATGGGCCAGGAAGCAGGCATTTCTGATCCCACCACACTGTAGAGGTAGGATTCCATATCAACATGATTGACACCCAGTAGTTGGCCGTTTTCTGCAATGACCTGCACAGCTCCCCGATACCAGCGACCTGACACATAGATCAAACCTGTCTCTGAGTCGGGCTTAATCCAAACCACCTGAGGAGCGTTTTGAGAGCCGACTTGTAGCTGTCCGCCTTGAACCACAACGTTTTCCGCAGCGGTAGGAACCAATTTTTTGACGAGGTTACCGTTTTGATCGAGAACGGTGGCAGAGGTAGATCCGCCGATGACCAAGTAGGGGGCCTGTTCAGCGATCGCTACACGAATCGGGATACGAGGGGATGCCTGCGAGGGTTTGGATGGCACCGGCAAAGAACTAACTTGCTGAGACTGATAGGCCGAGGCTGGTGTCGATGCCGTAGAGGGTTGTGAGGGTTTGGCCTTGACTTTAGTAGGTTCCTGGAGCTTTGACTGAGTGAGGGGCGAGGGCGTTGGGGCCGGAGCTAACGTCGTTAGTTCGGGAGCAGGAATGGCAGGTTTTCGAGGCTGAATGTGAGGCTGAGGATTCGCTGCTTTTGGGGGTGGGGACAATGCTCGATGATGGCAAGCACTCGAAACAATGCCTCCGCCACCCACACTAAGTAAGAGCAGGACTGAGAGCTGGGGGCGAGTTAGCAAGACAATCCAAAATCGGTGACAAGTCATACGAATAAAGAGTTTAGGGGTCTACGTTCACTGTCTTTTTTATTCTATAGCTAAGGATATGAAACACCGTTTTGTATCGCCGAATTCAACAGATAGATACCCAGATCTACCCCTAAAATGCCCTATGAAAGGGCTGACATTGAGCGGCTAAAAACAGGCATGAGGACCATCCCGGTCGTACCCCGGTCGTTGCATCATACACTCAGTATCATTAAAAATTATTAAATTCTGGTACGTGATACTCGCCTACAACCAGGATAACTGTGATGCGGGATCCCCAAAATCTGCAAAGCTTTATATCGAGATCTCATCAATTGTAAAGAACTACACCAGAAATGAAACTCAGCGGGAGACAATGAGAGCAAGCAAAGAATTTTAGTTAAAATCCTTTATTTTTTGGTCCAGGTAAAACTGAACACCGTGTGTTTCCTAATTTAGCCTCATGAATCAGCTAACTTTTAGCAGTCTCACCCCCTCTCCTGAGAGGAGCAGGTCGTATAGAAAACGCTTTATTTACGCTGTTAGCCTTCTATTAATCGTGAACGGTCTGGCTGCCACTGACCTCAGTGCGACGGCTCAATCTTCTCTCAAATCCAAGCCTTCATCGACACAGATAAAATCCCAAGCGGCCATAGCAGTTTCCTTACCTAACTTTCCCCTCCAAGAAGGGGTCCATTTGTTTGGGCGTTCTCGGGTACCAGGGCAAGTGCAGACAGAATACCTCGTGTTTAAGATGAGCCGAAATCGCGTAGTGGGTGCTTTTTTTATGCCGTCTTCCTCCTTCGATTGTTTTTTAGGCACAAAGGAGGCTAGTAAGCTGAAGCTCACTGTCGTTGAAAGCTACGAACAGCAAGCTTTTGAACATAGCATTAATTTGAACCAGTACTATCCGATTCAGCAGATCAGTAATAATGACCTGCGTATTGTAGATGCCTGTGCTGCTCACTCCAGCCATACCGCCCAAGAACACTAAATTCCTGACTATCGAAGATTTAAAGATGATTCTAAGGTCAAATCCAGATCTTGTTTGGCGTCAATAACCACGACTTCCACACTTTCCCGGCGACCCAGCAACCATCCCCCCAGGGCGCCAGCGCCAGCGCCACCTAAAACTTCAACAACACCAATATCGCCAAAAATTTCAGACAAAACAGCACCAGCGGCCCCGCCGACCAGGGCACCTTGCCAAATCCGATCTTTGTTACCCTTGCGTACTTCTTCGGTCCGAGTAATGACATCTGAGGTAGCCGCAATATCTTGGCGATCGCGATTCGTCAAAACGAGGGTGTTAGCGATAAACTGCGTTCCGTCTCCAGACGGTTCTAGTTGACCCGAAATCCGGCTGCCTCGAGGGATTAAAGTGGTTCCCCTGGCATTGCGCACATCCTCGACGACAGTTAAGGTGACTGGGAGCGTCTCATCCGGCTTCAGAATGATCCGCTCAGCGCCACGATAGGCTGCTGGAATTCTAGTCCCAGACCGCAGCGAGGCCCCGCGGTTAGAACGAGGAAAGATTTGGGCCTGGGCGGGCAACGCTTGCAACAAAGGGGCAACACCAGCACTACTCATTCCTAATGCTAATAGTGCTGCTAAACCAGCTCGGGAAGTGAATCGATGAATGCTCATGGGCCTAGCCTCTTACTCAATTAGATGCGCATTAGTCTTCGCAGCTTTGAAGACAGGCCGCTAGCCCAGAAAGTTCCTGGATTTGAAGTAGTGTTATTGCGAGCTAGACTGAGCATACTGATTTTCAGCCACTTGTTTCAGCCGTTGCAACTGGCTTTGCATATCTCGGCGGGTCAGTTTGGCCGCAAAGACTTGAAAGCCAATGGCAATCAAGGGATTCTCAATACAAAACTCAAATTGATTAATCAGTCGAGTGCCACTGATTTCTGGTTGGCATTGCCAGCGATCGCAGCCCTGGAAAAATCCGTTAAAAGCCCAAACCACTAGTCCTTCTTGCCGTTCAATTACCTGACTACGCAAGGTAGGATAGAGAAAAGGGATCCGAATCGTAAATCGAGTCTGACTCCCCATTTGAGAACTCCACTCACCTATCGGTTCACACTTCAATAAAGGGTTGAGCCATTGATGCATCAATCTTTGATCCGTAATGGTTTGATCTACGATGGCGATGGGTGCTTCGATGTAGACAGATTGTTCAAAAGTAGTTGTGTCTACCATATTCACAAAAACAAGAGCATCAAAGACAAATGCTGCGACATCACGACTCAACTCCATCTACGGTTCTATAATCAAACACTTGTGATTCCGAATGCCTAGCAGTCTCACTTTAGAATATGAAGAGCCCAATTGTATCTGAATAGATGGCATCTATAGAAACAAAGGTTGAGAACTAGAGGGTAGAGTGGACTAATTTCGGGGATAAGGTCGAGAGAGCAGTATTCTCGAAAACCGGATGATCCACAACTTGTCCCTATGCTACTGCGCCAAGAACATTTTTTTGGGGAAAGACTTTGAATTTTTCACGACGACACTTTTTATCTGTGGCAGGAGGAAGCTTTGCCAGTACAGTGATCGGTGCCCCATTACACCAGCTATTGACCCGTGCAGCTAACGGGTTATCTCTTCATGCTGAAGGCTATGGGCCCCTCATTCCTGATCCCCGCGGGTTATTAGACTTACCGCGTGGGTTTCAGTATCGGGCATTTTCTCAAACAGGAGAGCGGATGAGCGATGGTTTTCCTGTTCCTGATAAACACGACGGCATGGCGGCATTTACTGGCCCCAACAACACCACGATCCTGCTTCGTAATCATGAGCTAAGCCCTGAACAAACCCCTGCCGTTCTCGGTGGCAATCCCTATGACCCTGAATGTACGGGAGGAACAACCACCCTGGTGCTCAATTCTGACCGTCAATTGATCAAACACTATGCATCTTTGACAGGCACTTATCGCAACTGTGCGGGGGGCACGACACCCTGGGGGTCTTGGATTAGTTGCGAAGAAAATACCTCTACACCCGAATCAGATCCTACGGTCAGCAAACGGCATGGCTACAACTTTGAAGTTCCGAGTCAGGCCACGGGACCTGTCCAACCAGAGCCCTTAGTAGCAATGGGCCGATTCCATCACGAAGCTGTAGCGGTCGATCCTGTCAGCCATATCATCTACCAAACCGAGGACCGTGAAGACGGATTGTTTTATCGGTTTATACCTGATCAGCCTCAGAAACTGCGGGCTGGCGGGATTCTAGAAGCACTCAAGATTAAGGGACAACCCCAAATTAATACCAAACAAGGCATTCCCGTGGGTCAACCCTTGCCCGTGGAGTGGGTCCGTATTCAAACCCCCGATCCGGCAACTGACACGGTCCGTGCTGAAGGATATGCCAAGGGTGCAGCCCAGTTCAGTCGGGGTGAAGGGATCTGTCTCGGCAATCAGGAAGTTTTATTTTGTTGTACTAGTGGAGGGACTGCCGCCTTGGGTCAGGTCTGGCGCTATGTCCCTAGCCCAGACCCAAAGCAGGGGGGGGTGTTGACCTTATTCATTGAGCCGAATGATCCGGGTATTTTGGATTATCCCGACAACCTAGTCATGGCTCCTTTTGGCGATCTATTTATCTGCGAAGATGGACGTGGCGAGCAGTTTCTTCGAGGCATCAATACTCAGGGGCAACTTTACAGTTTTGCCCGGAATGCATTGAACGACAAGGAACTAGCTGGGGTTTGCTTTGCCCAAAATCCTTTAACCTTATTTGTAAATTTTCAAACCCCTGGTATCACCTTCGCCATTTGGGGACCTTTTGTCTAAAGATAGGTTAGATCAGCCATCGTTCCAACATAATTTCCATCAGGAGAGCAATACTTTTGCTTTAGAAACAACAAGTGATTAGCTCGAAACATTAGCTTAGAACCGTATGGTTTTATAGCTATAGGGAGAAAGCCTTATGATTTTCAAATCACCATAATCAACTTATGATGACACCAACTGTATTGATACAGATGGTTTCCTGACTGGAAGAGTCTTTGGGGGGGGATTTCTAGGAAACCTTTGTGTACAGGCTATTCACTAATTGCCTCCACCTTCAACACAATGAACTCAGCCACTATCCCTTCTTCATTGCAGCTTTCTTGTCCCATTTGCGATTTCAGCAGTGTGCGTTTATTTCGCAAAGATAGCTACTGGATCAGGGGGTGTGAACATTGTGCTCATCAATTTATAGAGCAACAAATCACCACCAAAGATGTCAGTAAGATTTACGATGGCCAATATTTCCAAGGGGATGGAGCAGGATATATTGACTACTTTGCTGAAGCTGATTTGTTGCAACGGTTAGGCCAATATTATGTCAATAAGTTAGGATTTTATATCTTTCCTGGCAGGGTATTAGATGTCGGTGCTGCCGCCGGATTTGTGCTCAAAGAATTCTTGCAATCAGGATGGCGAGGAGAGGGTTTGGAGCCCAATCTTCGCATTGCTGACTTTGGCCAACAACAGTTGGGCTTAAAGATGACGGTGGGGACCTTAGAAAATCATCAATCGCAGGAACGATTTGATTTGGTGATGATGCTCCAAGTTATTCAACATTTCTATAATTTAAAACTGGCACTACATGCAGCGAGTAAGGCCACCAAACCGGGTGGATATTGGCTCATTGAAACCTGGGATCGATCCAGTTTGTTAGCTCGATTGCGAGGACACCATTGGCATGCCTATACTCCTCCCAGCCACTCTCATTGGTTTTCTCCTGCCGGATTGGAGCGCCTGGTTGCCCAATTTGGATTTCAGGAGATCGCGCGGGGTAGCCCCAGTAGGTGGATGAATGGTCAATATCGAAAATCAGTTTTACGCTATCAGGTCATGGATAAAGCTTGGGGTAAACCGCTGGCCCAAGGACTTAATTTACTCCCTGATCAGGTTGTTACACCTTATATGGGTGGGGATATTTTTTGGGGACTTTATCAAAAAGCCGTATAACAACGCAGCTAGGTGGTTCAAAACCTTCGTGCTATTTCAACTCAGATCCTGCGTAGGATTCATGTCCGTAGTCACTATCAGTTTTGAGACGTTAGATTTGGGCAGCCTCAATGAATGTCTACAATGAGAACTCAGCTCCTTGGTATGGTAAACAATAGTTTGATTCTTGCCTAAAATACAATTCTGTTTGAGGTGTCCATGGCTACTGACAGTCCCACAAACTCTGAAAAAGACAAAGCCCTGGGAGTAGTGCTGAATCAAATTGAGCGCACCTTTGGCAAGGGATCAATCATGCGTTTAGGTGATGCCACTCGCATGAAAATTGAAACTATTTCTAGCGGAGCGTTAACCCTAGACTTAGCTTTAGGAGGAGGGTTGCCTAAGGGCCGAGTGATTGAAATTTATGGTCCTGAAAGTTCTGGTAAAACAACGTTGGCATTGCATGCGATCGCAGAAGTGCAAAAATCTGGTGGGATCGCCGCTTTTGTTGATGCAGAACATGCCCTAGATCCCACCTATGCCGCCGCTGTTGGCGTTGACACCGAAAATCTGCTCGTCGCCCAACCCGATACGGGCGAATCCGCCTTGGAAATTGTGGACCAACTGGTTCGCTCCACGGCCGTAGATATTGTAGTGATTGACTCTGTAGCGGCCTTAGTCCCTCGTGCCGAAATTGAGGGGGAAATGGGTGATTCCCATATGGGTTTGCAAGCAAGATTGATGAGTCAGGCCCTGCGCAAAATTACAGGCAATATTGGCCGCACTGGCTGTACCGTTGTTTTTCTCAACCAGCTTCGTCAAAAAATTGGAGTAACTTACGGCAATCCCGAAGTCACCACTGGGGGTAATGCGCTCAAATTTTATGCATCAGTTCGTTTAGATATTCGTCGGATTCAAACCCTCAAGAAAGGAACCGAAGAATTTGGCATCCGTGCCAAGGTCAAAGTCGTCAAAAACAAAGTTGCACCGCCCTTTCGCATCGGCGAATTTGATATCATTTTTGGCCAAGGCATTTCTACGCTCGGTTGTTTGTTAGATATGGCTGAAGAAACCGGAATTCTGATTCGTAAAGGGGCCTGGTATAGCTACGACGGTGAAAACATTGGCCAAGGTCGTGATAACACCGTCCGCTATATGCAGGATACGCCTGAATTTACAGAGTCGCTGACTCAACAAGTTCGCGAAAAGTTAGCCACAGGCACAGAAGTGTCTGCAAATACAGTGGCTTCCTCCAAAAAAAACAAAAAAGAGCAAGAGCCGCCTAAATAAATAATCTGCTTGGTAAGTTGGGTGTCTTCCATCCTCATTCCTCATAGAACGAACATAGAGGCGTTGGCGATTGTATTAAATGGGCTGGGCACCGGGTTGACCATTTTTAACCTCAAAGGATGCCAAGGTCCGCACTTGTACTCCCAGCTCCTTGACTGTTTCCACCACCCGTAAGTGGGCTGTCCATCGATCATGAGTGACAACACAGAGAACATAACCCCGATACTGGCTTTCAAAGAATTTAACGTGGGGATTAATTTTCAGGGCCAGGGCAAATAGATCAGAATTCGGGCCTCTAGAACTGATGGACGTTCCCACAAATTCAGTCGCCAGCACCGGAGACTGAGGATCTTGAAAGTCAGCTTTTAGATTTGTGACCCAAAACGAATGGATATCTCCCCCTATCACCACTGGATTCATGGGGCGATGTTGGGCAATCCCCGCTAGAATACGCTGTCGAGTAGCAGCATAGCCATCCCACCCATCCGTCCAATGACCCATAAAAGGCTGGAGCCCCTGTTTGAGTTCAGCCATCAATAACTGCTGAGCAATGACAGTCCAGCGGGTTGACGATTGTTGCAGACCTTGAAGTAACCACCGTTCTTGTTCAGTCCCCAACAAAGAGCGCTGAGGGTCAAGCCGTTCTTTACAATTGAAGACCATTTGGCCGCCCCCTTTGCCATTCTGGTCACAGGCTTGGTCATCTCGGTATTGGCGGGTATCCAAGCAGTGGAATTCTGCTAAATCACCAAAGCGAAAACGCCGATAAAGTTGTAATTGCGCTCCTCTGGGCCGAGCTGTAGGTCGTAAAGGCAAGTGTTCGTAATAAGTTTGATAGGCTGCTTGCCGACGTCGCAGAAAAACAGTTGGATCGTCAAAGTCTTGGGATTGGTCATTGGCATAATCATTCTCAACTTCATGATCATCCCAAATGCAGATAAATGGGAAGGCTGCATGGGCCGCTTGCAAGTGCGGATCACTCTTGTACAAGGCGTAGCGTAAACGATACGTCTCCAGGTCGACTGGATTGGGACCCACATGCTGGCGAATTCGGCCTGGACGCGGATCCCCTTCATAGATATAGTCTCCCAAATGCAACACAATATCCAAGTCTTCTTGAGCCAAATGCTGATAGGCCGTGTAGTAGCCAAATTCATAGTGCTGGCAAGAGACAAATGCAAACTTCAGTTGCTCAGGCTGGGTTCCAGGGGCAGGCATCGTCCGGGTCCGACCAATCGGACTGGTTTCTTGTCCAACTTGGAATTGATACCAGTACCACTGTCCTGGTAACAAGTCTTCCGCAACAATATGGACTGAATGACCCCATTCAGGATTAGCTTGAGCGGTTCCTGTTTGGACAGGTTGCGTCATTTGAGCATCCGTGGCGATAGTCCAACGTACAGGAATGGTAACCGCAGGCATGGGACTATCGCCTAAAGGATCAGGCGCAATGCGGGTCCATAGCACAACACTACTGGGTTCAGGATCACCGGATGCCACACCTAGGCTAAAGGGATAAGCAGAAAATTTAGGCTGAGCCAGGATGGGACGTTGGTGATCTGCCATGACCACCAAACCCATCGCTGTGCCAACCGTTAACAAAAACTGCCTACGATTGAGCATGGTTATGATCCTCTCGAATTGACCGGATAATAGCGGGATGTCCTAATGTTTATGAAGATTTGACTGGGGAACCTTTAACTGCATCCAATCAACTTGCAATGGTTTGAGCAAACCCGACTCAGTCACCCGAACCGATATCAAAAATAAATCGTCTTCGAAGGTTTTGACCACCAATTGTGATTGCGTATTAGTTAGCCTGCGATACGTCTTATCCGGCAAAAACTGAGAGATCATTGTCCGCTGACCGAATTGCTTGGCTCCAAGGTATCTAGCAAGCAATGCATTCTTTACAGTATGGGCGATAAATTCCGGTTTCCTACCGTAGAAAAGGGGCAGAAAATGATCATCGCTGTCCTTAGTCTGCGACTTGGGAAAACCGGACATTGTCTGAAATATTTCATTAAAGTCCAGCGATTCTTTAGTCTGATATTTCGATAAGGTTTGAGCATCTAGTTCGGGCAACTGCTGTAAGTCAAATAAGACTTTCTGCTTCATCTGTTGCGGGTGAGCTCCATACACTTTCTGAGAAGCGTTCAAGGCAATATCAGAGATCTCATCAAAGCTGTAGTCGTCAATATTTTTTTGAGCAAGCTGTGTTTTCATCTCTTGCTCAAATTTGAGTTGCAAGACTTCGATATTGCCCTGTTCTGAGCGTGAAGATTCATTTGCTCGCAGTTGGCAGCCACTCAGACAACAGCCGATTAGCAAAAGTTTGAGCAGTGAGCCTCTCATAGTAGCGTCCCCTAAGACTGTAGTACTAAACTACAGCAGATTTAGAGATGACGTGGATGAACTGCGTCGCCCAGTTAATACCTGCCCCACAAACACTCACAACAAATTGATTGAATCCGACTTCTACTGTTAATGTTTTTTCCTACGAAAGAGAAATCCAAACCCCAAAGCCAGCCCCGTCCCGAAGATGCTGATGGGCTCTGGGACTTTGGCAGTTTTGAAATCTAGTTTGGCTGTGATATTTGTGTCTGATCCCTGGCGTAGCCAAAAAGTGTAATCGCCAGAAGTTAGGGGTCTTTTAAACCCCTCAGCACCTGGTGCCCACTGTTTCGATAATCCGGTAAGGTTTTCGGGTAATTCAGGAAAGTCATCCAGGACGGCTTGAGGATAGGGATGACTAGCTGCTTCCTGTCGATAAAAATCAGCTGTACCAGATGTCTCGTGGTCCTGATTGGAAACGGCGATCTCTTGCAAAACTTTATTCGTACCGACCTGAGTGCTACGCAGGTGGGACCAACCTAACAATCCTGCCGAACTGCCTTTGTCTTCAGGAACTTCATAATCAAAGATAGTTCCTCTCTGAACGGCAATAAAGGCAATATCTTCGAAGGTGGGACTGCTTTCCCAGGACTGGAGCTTGATTTCTTCGAGAACTAGACCGTCTGGAATGGTGATGGTGAAATAGTCAGGAGAGGGATTCTCGGTGCCTGCATTAAAGGTTGCTGCCAAGGAATTCGTTCCTAGTTCCAGGGGGCCAACAGCGGTTGGATTGAGACCATCATCAGATAGATCGCTATAAACACTCGAACTTTCATCCCAGAGGGTAAATGCGGAGACTTGCTTAGGAATCGCAAGGCCAAGAACACCAGCCATTAAGGCCGTAGTACAAAGCGTTCTTTTAAAAAAGTTATTCATAGCAAAAGATTTCAACAACGGGTTGCTTTGACAGCTTCAACACTCCCTGAAGAACTATGGTTGCTGGCTTTGTAGCCCAATAGGCTAGCAAGGAAGTGTATTTGCTTCAGTTAGGGGAAAGTATTTTATCTCGCAATAATATAATGCTCTGCGACATTATAGGAATTAATTTTTTATTCAACTAATAAGTATTATTGCAATAATGTTGATTTGTGAATACCTGGAAACAACTGCTTCAATACGGTGCTATAGCAGTTTTCTCTTTGGTAATGGTAAGTTTTGTTTTAACAACGCTGTTGAGGCTACTGTCACTTTATGAATCTCTATGAACAATGTATTTTTTTGTTCGAGAAGTATACGCGTGAGGCGAATTGAACTAACGACGATTGGCTCTTTAGGAGATCTACATCCTCGCATTGCGATCGCGCCGCAGCCATCTTACCCCTCGCCACCCTATTACTCGGTATTCACGTGATCCTATGACTAACTCGTCATTGCATTTGCTCTCAGCCTTCACCACTGATCCTAAGGGAGGAAATCCGGCAGGCGTATGGATCGGGGATGCCCTGCCTGACCCTGAGACTATGCAGCGCATTGCGGCTGAAGTGGGCTTCTCTGAGACGGCATTTGTCGCTCCATCAACTGGGTTTGAACGCACGATTCGCTACTATAGCCCAGAAGTAGAAGTTCCCTTTTGCGGCCATGCCTCTATTGCTACCGGGGTTGCCCTTGGTGAATTAACAGGTGATGGAACTTACACATTGGCTACAGCAGTGGGGGCAGTCCCTGTTGAAGTTAAATTAAAGAATGGGCAGCATCAGGCATCGTTAACTTCTGTAGAACCCTCTCATGCCCCAGCCTCTGAAACCCTAGTTGCTGAAGCCTTATCTGCTTTAAGATGGCAACCTGAACAGCTTGATCTCTCTATCCCACCTGCTCGGGCTTATGCCGGGGCATGGCATTTGATTTTGGCAGTGTCTCAGGCCGATCGGCTAGCCAACCTTGACTATGACTTTGAACGACTCAAAGCACTGATGCTACAGAATAGTTTATTAACCCTTCAGCTGATCTGGCGAGAGAAATCTGATGTTTTCCACTCTCGAAATCCTTTCCCTGTGGGGGGTGTGGTTGAAGATCCAGCTACGGGTGCTGCTGCGGCTGCTTTAGGAGGCTATTTGCGCGATGCCCAGTTGATATCTATCCCCAATCAGATTGTCATTCGTCAGGGAGAAACGATGGGACGCCCTAGTCGACTGATAGTTCATATTCCGACAGAGGGTGGAATTGTGGTGAGTGGTACAGCAGTCCGAATCTGACCAAGATTTGTATCTAACATCGAGCACTAAGGGGTAGTCTTAGTCCTTTGTATTCAGCGTTTTACAATGCTTTTGAAACCACTGGGAGAAAATGTCAGGTGGGTTATTAGGAAGTGACATCATGGAAGTGGGTGTAGTCAATATATCGATGACCATCCGGGGTTTGGTGAAATAGATCGATAAACTTGTGATTCCAAAGAATGTCGATGGCCCCATAAGTATGACGGGCATGCAGGGCTTGGGCCACTGTGTCGTCAATGCCTGTTAAAGACACGATCAAACTAGCTTTGGTCTGTTCGAGAGATTCAGGGGTTGCCCCAAATAGAGGACTCTCTTCATCAATGGGATGCATGACAGTCAACGTTAACGCAAAAGAGGGGGTACGGCTGCGGAGTAGGTTGAGGGTATATAAGTGGCGCATGGAGTCCCCCTCAACACTGATCTCATCCTGCAAGAAGTAGAGATTGATCTCAGCTTCTAGAATTTGATTGCGACGCTGGTTGGCAGTGCGAAACATCAATGTGGGCACGCCATTATAGGAGGTGATCACAGCAACACGACTGAAGAGAACTCGGACCGAAGGTCTGGAAAAGCGAGCAAATGCCAATCCCGTAATCAATGCCACACTGAGGATACTAGTGAAGGCTTCTACCGTCACCACTAGATTGGCATAGGAGGTGGTGGGGTGCATCGCCCCGTAACCAATTGCGCCCAGGGTTTGCACGCTAAAGAAATACGCATCCCAGAATGAACCGGGTGTAGCATTAGCAATACAATCTCCACCCAATAAAAAGGCAAAGGCAAATAGAACATTAATGATCACATAACCGCCTGCCAAAATAAGCAAAAAACCAGGCCAGGGGATCGTGAGTAGTAAATGGTAAGGATCGCGCCAATAAGAACGCCAATCTCCCAACCCAGCAACTGTATATTTGCCATCTTGAAACTTCAAGTAGCTTTTTTGGGGAAGTCTTTGGGTAAGTTTGCGGCGTAAAGATTGACGGCGACGTTGGTTGACGAAAGGCAGCATAGGGCGGGCAATCACAGCATCAGGTTGATGTGGAGTTCAACATTATAAAGGGCGAATAGATCACAGGTGTCGTGATCGACCTGATTGGTATCTGCCAATTCTAAGTTATAGAAATCAATGAAGTCTGTGTCAAAGTGAGGACCAGCATGCCAGGTGCCTACCTCTAATTTAATAAAGCAATTTCCAGGAATTTGAAAAGCTGTGATTTCGTCTAGCTGAGGTTTATTCACCGCTCCTGGTGGTGCTACTGCCATAAACCATGATTGCCCTGCTAGAGCACCTAAACATTGGGTACAGTGCTGGTGACGTGTAATCCGCGTAAATCGACAACCCGGCCGCTCTAACCGCATGATATAGAACCGAGGAATGCCTTCATCTAGCTGCAACTGGGCATTATCAGGACCATATGGGGCACCATCTTCTGTTGCAAAAATAACTTGTCCAAAGGGCTCAAAGGTCTCTGGGGTAATCGGTTGGGCAAGTAGGTGTTGGACGGACGGTTGCATAGACGCTGCGAGGAATGATAAGTTCAGAGGCTATCTTAAGAGGTCAGTGGCGATCGCTCCATCGAGCTAGCACAATCCCTGCCAATACAATAGCGCCCCCCAACCCTTGTTTGAGGCTAAGAGCTTCTCCAAAAAACTGCCAAGCCAGGAGCGCTGCAGTGACTGGCTGCAATAGCAGACTGACTGAGGCAAAGGCAGAGGGTAGGTGGGCGAGGGCAAACACGATCAAACTTTGGCCGATCACTTGAGAAATACAAGCTAACCCTAGTAACACTAACCAACCTGAAAGCGTCATGGCTAGAAGGCGTTCCCCTGCCAGCCAGGCCACTAGCCCTAGGAGCATCGCTCCGACGGTACTACTCGCCAGAGAAATAGTCACCGTGGGGAAAGACGCGCGCAACCGAGAAATGGACAGAATGTAGCCAGCGTAGAAGACGGCGGTCAGTAGCCCTAAGCCATCGCCGTAGACATTTTGGACGTTGAGGCTGGCGCTTACCAGTAAAGTTGCCCCTGAGAGAACAAGGGCGATCGCAACCAAAAACCACCGTGAAACCCTCTCGTCAAATAGCAACCAGCTTCCCAATACTACAAAGATGGGGGCAAAGTTAGCCAATAAAGTGGCATTGGCAACGGAGGTGAAATGAATTGACCAGTGCCAGACCGCCAGATCTGCGGCAAAAAAGCACCCCGCTGACAGGAGGGGTAATAAATCTATGATTCTCCGTTTCCGCAGAGATAGAGACTGTGGTGGAGATGAGGTCCAAAACCAAATCCCTAATAGGGGGACTGCCAACCCTAATCGATAGAACCCAGTTGCACTGGGTCCTACTTCACTAAGGCGAACAAAAATAGGGGCAAAGGCAATGCCCACAGCCCCCATTAATAGGGCCAGAAAGGCCCAGCGGCTGGGTTGAGTGTTCGGTAGTTTTTCTGGAGACGTGATCTAATCCCTCAAGATTTGAATAATCTTCGATGTTGGACAATTGCCGATCCGACGTTCAATAAACTTGGGTGGATGACTATAAAGCAAACTGCGCTGGTGAAAGTCAGAGCCCTTGGGAACAATCCCAAACCCCTTTGTCTTTGTATATTCCCAGATCATTGCATCATCTGATTTTATTCAATAGTCTTTGCGCCGTCCGCACCAGCGTGAGAGTGATTAAAACCAGTTCACTGAATCGGAAAACGAAGCAAGGATTAGCGGCTGCTCTCCAAATCCCAAGTGACTATCTTGATGCGGTCTGTCGTGGAATGCTTGTCAGTCCTAATCAAGGAATCAGGTTTTGCCCTCAATGTTGGCAGCCGGGAACGTCTCCTGATTCAATCTGGCTCCATAGCCGTGCTCAATACTGCTATGTTTGTGGCACACAACTCCGAGAGAGATGTGTGAGCTGTGATGAACAGATTGCTTCTCTCAAGCATCGATTCTGTCCATACTGTGGAACGGCTTATCGAGCCCTAAAATCACTCCACGCGGAGAAGGAAAGCTGATGGCAATGACGGCTGAATGGTCGCTCAATGAAGTACATCTATACTAAATTGTCCCATATCGTAGCTTCGGTCGTTTTAGGCCGATTAGCACTGACCCAAGGCAGTAGGATTAGACGAAGATTGTTGAGCCAGTTTTTTCGGTTGTGCCTCAACAAAGTGTGGGATAGGTAGCTAAGTCATGCTATCCCCAGGGATGCTCCGTCAGTCCCGCTCGTTGGGCAGCCGTGTTCCTGAGTCGTGAGTGGCGCCAGATCCAGTTGAAATAGGTCAGCACCAGTCGTAAGGTCATCGCACTCTGTTGCCAGACTTTGCCAAATTTGTTCTGTCGTCGATGCCAACGTCCTGTCTGTTGCCGCAAGATTCCATTGGTCCGCTCTAACCGTTGTGTCAGGGCTTTACTCACTTCATGAATGACCTGATTGGGTAATTGTCGTGAGTACCCTTGCCAGCCATCCGTTTGCCAATGGTGACAGGCGGTTTTGCCTTCGGTATTCTTAATCAATGCTTGAGCTAACTCGTCGGTATGTTTGCCAATGCGACCACTGAGCACTCAACCACTGTCTTTGGCGAGGCTCAATGCTACCCAACAATCGCCCACACTCAAATCCTCCGGTCCACAGTGCTTTTGCTTTTTTTGACAAAGGACCACAACTCATCTGCATTAATGACGTTGGTCGAAACGACCTGAACTTCTTGATTGTGAATCATTTGGGCTTTATGACTAGCGGAACGAATCACACTCACACAGGTGTTATAAGCGACACCCGTGATTCGAGGGAGTCCGCGCAAACTACTCCCCTCAGCATGGGATTGAAGAATGGTCTGGATCGTGTCAGGAGAAATCTGACGGCGATAATAGAGGGTATCAAAGGTCTCGCTGAAGGTTTGTTGACAGTGCAAGCAGCGATAGCGTTGGCTGCCTTTACTGGTCTTACCGTGTTTGTGGGTCTTTGGATGACCACATAGAGGACATTGCATCAGAAGATAGGAAAACTCAACTCCCTATAGGTTTAGCAAACCCACGCTTCTTTGATCCACGACCGACTAATGTTTTGTCAGCCAACCAGGTAGTCGGACTCATTGGAGGGTGTTCAGGTATCTTTTGAGATGTGAAAGATTGAGCCATAATTCAAAGGCAGGTTGTCCACTGGTCGGCCAGTGGGTTGACTTAGCGAGAAGAGAGCAGCGGTTGCGTCCTGGAAAACTGGGAGTGTCAAGAATTTTGTGTAAGCTCAATGATCTAGTCAATGGGGAAGCGTTCAGGGAACTCAATGGCAAATCTTGCTAAAGCTGCTTTCCAATCTCGAATCGGCATCGTCCATTTTTTGGAAATATTGTTGAGGGCAAGATAGAGCAGTTTGAAGACAGAGGTTTCATCTGGGAATGCTCCTTTAGTTTTCAAAACCTTTCTGAGACTACGATTGACTGATTCAATAGCATTGGTGGTGTAAATAACCTTGCGAATGTCAGGCGGATAATCAAACAAAGGAATCACCCTTTCCCAATGGCGCAGCCAGATTTGGCTGATGGTGGGATAGACCTGATCATACTTGTCTGCAAAGTGAGTCAGAGCATCTTCCGCTTCACAGACCGTTGCAGCTTGATAAATCGGCTTGAGATCGGCTGCAACTTCTTTGCGATGTTTCCAACTGACATATTCGAGGGAATTGCGGATCAGGTGGACAATACACAGTTGCACACGAGTCTGAGGATAAAGGGTTTCAATGGCTTCTGGGAAACCCGTCAATCCGTCTACACAAGCGATAAAAACATCTTGCAGTCCCCGATTTTTGAGATCTGTCAAAATCTTGAGCCAAAACTTAGCCCCTTCGCGTTCTTGGGGTCCAATCCATAGGCCCAGGACTTCTTTGTGGCCATCGAGGTTGATGGCCAATACCACATACACTGCCCGACTTTTGACCCGTCCTTCTTGGCGGATTTTGACGTACAGTGCATCCAAAAACAGGATGGGATACAGCGCATCCACTGGGCGAGTTTGCCACTGACGGACTTCTTCCACAATCGCATCGGTGACTTGTGAAATCAGGGTGGGGGATAGCTCAATGCCATATAACTCTTCAAGCTGGGCTTGGATATCTCGGGTACTGTTCCCCCTCGCATACAGCGCCAGAATCTTGTCATCAAGACCCGCCAATCGACGCTGGCCTTTAGGCACAATAATCGGCTCAAATTCACTAAAACGGTCACGAGGAATCTGGAGGTCGAAGGCACCTTGTTCGGTGTTGATCGTTTTGGCGGAATACCCATTACGACTATTGCCCGATTTTGAAGGCGATGGAGACTCTCCCTCGGGTGTGTTTTGCAGATGATGGGTCAATTCTGCTTGTAAGGCTCGCTCAATTAGGCGTTTTGATAACTGCTTGATCAATCCCTCCTCTCCCAATATCTGCTCAGGACTGCTGTAGTCCTCCATCAGTTCATCAAGAAGTTGCTCTACTTTAGGTTCAGAGTGGCGTTGGTTTTTCAAAGCGGTCTCCTTCAATCTGGATGTACTTTAAACCGCTTACACAAAATAATTTACAGTCTCGAAAACTAAGCCGCTGCTTTCCGCTGTTCTTGGTTGAGATTTGCGATCGCATCATCAATTTCGCGAAGGCGCTTTAGAAAGTTCTCGCGGCGTTCGGTAAGCTGCCTAAGCTGGCGATTTCTCGTCTGCTGCCTGCGTTGCTGTGATCGGTTCATCGTTTAGTTCCGGTAATTTGACTGAATTTTGTTGACGGTGGGTGATGTTCTGTGGTTTGGGGTTATTCAATTTGTTTCTTTGGAATAAGAGCAGGGTAAGGGAAACGGACAAATTCGTTACCCCCACTTTTAGTCCTTAGATGCCGGAATCCATGCTGTGTAGGGGTTATTTAGATTTAGATTTTTTTGCCACGTCCCGATTTGAACCCTTTTGGCTGCGATGAGACCTTTATCTCAGTTGGAACATTCTTCTTTTTTTGAGTAGGTCGAAAGTAGAGTGAGTCCTCTTTTAGATATGGGTATGTCACGTACGGCTGGGTCTGATGTTGCAAAAAGTCTTTGTAGGCACTCAAGAACTTTGCCCAATAAAAATCCCTGAAGTCCTTTCGCACCTTTTGTAATTGATTGCTTTCTTTCGGTTGGTACTTGGCAATACCCATTGCCGTATCCAACAGTTGATTGAGGTTTGGGTATTTTCTATCGGCTGGAGATACTGGATTTTGATACGCTTCCCAGGCAGCAAGATTTGCCTTCATCTCTTTTTTAAAAGTGCCAGAAGAAAGCCGATCACTCGACTCGAAATAGTGCCGCAAAAGCTCGAACATGCAAGATTTCCACCAATCAACGCCGCTCTCGTAAGGGAAAGTGATTGGCAAGTCGTACTTCTGGGCAAAGTCAAGGGTTTGGCAAGCCAAATCAAAAAGCGTTGAACAAAAAGCACCTCGCGTTTCTTCCTTTTCTATAGCAGTCGCCATTCTATCAAAGACAAGAGTGCTAGCTACAATAGCTTGATTCTCGACATTTGCCTGTCTTGCAAAAAGTGGCAATTGCTATACAAAGGGGAAGGTATCTAAAAAATTTCTCCGGTTGATTGAACCCCCTTGCTGATAAGCCACCCATAACAGGGCACTTTTGAAGCTCAAAAACTTTAACCGCTGATCGATCACTTGTCCCTCACTCCTTGGCGCGAGCGGCAAAGTTCGAATGTTTGACAGGTATACGATTGCTTCGATCAAGGGCCGATTCACAGCTCCCACAAAGTTGATTTCAGCCAATGCAAATTGCTCCTTGGACGCGATTTTGAACGTGATTTTCAAGCTTTCCATCAAAACACCTCCGGTAATGTGTTTGAACTTCCAATTTGCCCTGCATAGTGCTCATGTAGGACACGGGGGCTATGGCCTGTTAACTGGCTGATATTCAGGGGTGAAACGCCCATCTCTAGGGCATTAGAAATAAGTGAATGCTGCGTGTATTTGGGTGGCCTGTAATCAATCTCCAGCATCTGTAGGAGTGGTTTGAATACTCGATTGAGGAAGTTTCCATCTCGAATTGGTTTCCCTCGCTTAGAAGTGAAGATCAGCTCATCGGGACTTGCCAATTGAGACTTGCGATCGCAAATGAGCTGCCTTAGTTTTGGCGTGAGTCGAATCTGTCTGGACTTATTGTTTTTAGTAGGCCTGCATTGGCCTCGAACCATCATTTCCCCAAACCAGACAACCCAGCCATTACCACTGATATGACAACCCCTCAGACCTGCAGCCTCGCCAATTCTGGCCCCACTTCCAAACAAAAACTCAATGAAGTCGCCAAAGTGAGCGAACCGTTCATCACTCCTAGCCCCTGCGATGATTGCCCCAATTTCCTCTGGACTGAACGGTTCGGGCATGGGTGTGGGTGGAATCTTAATTGCCTTGTAAGTCTCGATCCATGGGTTATCTTCCACTAAACGCCGCTGAATACCCCATTCCCAAACAGCTTTAAGGGTCTCTAGGTGGCGCTTGCGCTGATTAAGGCCGATACCTAACCCTTCTATATATAAAGAGAAATCATCAGCATGGCCTTCACCTACCTGAGTGACACCCATCCCCAGCAAATGTCCTGCTCCACGAAGGTGCTTGATTGTGGTTTGGTATTTGGTATGAGTGCGATCGCAAACCTTCACTAACTTGTACTCAAGCCACTGGCTAATCAAGCCTTCTACTCGTAGTTCAGGGGGCTTAGCTTTCTTCGCTTCTGGCCGACTAGGGAAATGTTTAGAGAGCGTTGAATCATAATTTCCACTCACCAAGTCATTGGTCATGAGCTGCGCCTTGGATTTGGTAAGGTTCTCAGCCATCAGGCCGTCACCAACCCTTAGCCCAGTACTGGCATATCGCCGTCGACTTTGGATCGGACACCACCAGCACAAGCGCCAGACGCCTCGATGATTGTGGTAGCCAACGGCACCCTTTGAAGCTTTGGACCGCCGCTTCTGTTTTTTCAATTTCATTGTTGTACGTACATCTATAAAGGGGCTAATTCGGTCAAATACGGACCCCTAGATGCACAAAAACAACAAAGCACTCTAGGGTGTAAATCCACTAGAGTGCTTATTATCACTACATTCAAAGCCTAAGCCCGTGACCAGGATTGAACTGGTGACCTCACCCTTACCAAGGGTGTGCTCTACCACTGAGCCACACGGGCAAGCTGAAGACATATGGGCCGGGCTGGATTTGAACCAGCGTAGGCGTAGCCAGCGGATTTACAGTCCGCCCCCATTAACCACTCGGGCACCGACCCCTACTTTGTCAACAGTTCCAGATTCTAGCATATCTGAATTGCTCAAACGCAACTAGTTTCTATAACTAGTCCAGATCTGACATTCTCAGTGCATTGACGTTGCCAAAATGGTGCTTATTTAGGTATGATCAAGTGCTTTCACTCTATTTATTCATTGACGCACTTAGGGCTATGGGAAAACGCGTTCAGCTAGTATTAAACGAAGATGTCAGAAAACTTGGTTATTCTGGTGACCTGGTTGAAGTTGCTCCTGGGTTCGCCCGCAACTATTTGATTCCAAAAGGCATGGCTTATCGAGCCACTCCAGGAGTACTCAAGCAAATTGAGTTTCGCAAAGCAGAAGAGCTTAAGCGTCTGGAAAGCATTAAAGGTGAAGCCGAGAAGCAAAAAGTTGCTCTGCAGACGATTGGTACTTTCCGGATCGAGCAAAAAGCAGGAGAAGAAGATGTTCTCTTTGGTCGGGTCACGGCTCCAGATATTGCCGATTTGATTGCCAGCATCAGTGGCTTTGAGATTGATAAGCGAGGAATTGACATTCCAGATATCCGCACATTGGGAACCTATTCTGTGGATATTAAGCTGCACCCAGATGTTATTGCCGTCGTTAAAGTAGAAGTGGTACCTGAATAAAGGCTAGGATGCTAAACACTCCCTAGAACTCTAACTTTTATATTTAGTGGGACTTACGTGTTGGCAAACCTATGGTTTACGAGCTAGATTTTCAACCCGCTAGCGATCGCTTACCCCCCCAGAACGTTGAAGCAGAAGAGTCAATTCTGGGTGGCATTTTACTAGACCCAGAAGCCATTGGCCGGGTCGCTGATTTGCTGCGACCTGAAACCTTCTATCTCAGCGCTCATCAAGAGATCTACCGAGCTGCTCTGAATCTCCACGGTCAGGGAAGTCCAACAGATTTGATGTGCATCACCGCTTGGCTTCAGGATCATGACTTGCTTGACAAAGTGGGTGGGCAAGGGAAGTTAGCTCAACTGGTTGATCGCACCGTTAGTGCGATCAACATCGATCAATATGCAGCCCTGATCAAAGACAAATTTCTGCGACGGCAGTTGATCAAAGGGGCGACGGAAGTCATGCAGTTGGCCTACGACACCTCTAAGACCTTAGAAACTGTTCTGGATGAAGCAGAGCAGCAAATTTTTAACGTCACCCAAGATCGAGTGCGACAAGGATTAGTGGCTACGGAAGATATTCTGGCTAGTACCTTCGCAGATCTAGAGCAGCGATCTTTGGGGCAAGTATTACCAGGACTATCTTGTAATTTTTACGATCTGGATGCCATGACCCAAGGCTTCCAGCGGTCAGATTTGATTATTGTGGCAGCCCGTCCAGCAATGGGTAAGACAGCACTAGCTCTGCAAATTGCCCGCCAAATTTGTGAAATTCACAATCTGGGGGTGGCTATTTTTAGCCTGGAGATGTCCAAAGAACAGCTAGTGCAACGGATGCTGGCGGGTGAGGCAGGCATCGACAGTAACTATCTCCGGGCTGGCCGGATTAACCAGGCTCAATGGGAACCCCTAAGTCGTGCGATTGGCACGTTGTCGCAACTGTCGATCTATATTGATGACTCACCTAATCCTTCGATTACAGAGCTGCGGTCCAATGCTCGGCGGCTGCAATCTGAACATCCTGAAGGCTTAGGCATGATTTTATTAGACTATCTCCAGCTTATGGGTGGGGAAGCTACGGATGGGCGCGTACAGGAAATTTCCAAGATTACCCGAGCCCTGAAGGGCTTAGCTCGTGAACTGAATGTTCCGGTGGTGGCCCTTTCTCAGCTTAGTCGTGGCGTAGAATCTCGGACCAATAAACGTCCCTTAATGTCGGATTTAAGAGAATCTGGGTCCATTGAGCAGGATGCGGATCTCATTGTTCTTCTGTATCGGGATGATTACTACGATCCTGATAGTCCAGAACGAGGAATCTGCGAACTCAATATTGCTAAACACCGAAATGGTCCTGTGGGTACGGTGAAATTGTTATTTGAGCCCAAACTTACCCGCTTTTTTAATCTGGCTAAGCCAGAAGGAATGGGTTAATATCTATTGGTGTTTCTAAGAATAACAAAAGGCATCCAATCTCTAGAAAGAGCTAGATGCCTACTCTGTGAACAAAGCTTCTGGCTGGAGCTTAGACAATTACTTTTCTGAACCCAGTTGCTTGGCAATGAGAGCATCTAAAGAATATTTGCCACCGCCATTGATCAGGAAAAAGAGAAACGAACAGGCATACAGAGTAGCCGTTTCAAAAGAACCAATCTTAAACCCATCAACTTTGAGGTGGAAGAAAATGGCCATCACCATAGTGAAGACCAAAGATAAGGCTGCAGGGCGACTGAGCAGACCCAGAATCAGCAAAATTGACCCAATGATTTCAGCCAAGGCAGAACAATAGGTGAGGAACACTGGGAACGGGAGGCCCATACCGTTGGCAACCACATTCGTCGCGAACCCATCTACATCAGCTAGTTTGTCCACCCCGTTGTGAATCATAAAAAAGCTAACGACAACTCGGAGGATAGTCAGGGCCACTTGAAACCAGACTGTGGTGTCAGGAGCAGACTTAAAAAGAAGGGTTAGCCAACGGTTAGAACTTGCTGTAGTTGTCATATCTAATGTGAATAGGTGAACTTATATTAACAATATTATGCTGCGGAAATGGATTCTAGCCCTGTTCGATAATCCGTTGCACAATTTGCATGCCGGTAATGGCTTCCCAGCCAAATAACCCCAAAATCACTAAACTAAATCCTAGATGGACATTTCGGGCCATCTGGCTGCCCCGTTGCATCAAGGGAGTAAGGCTAGCGGCCATTGCCACTAACCCTGTCATGCCTAGCCCTGCAAATAAATGGGGACCCAGAAAAAGTTTTTCATTATTGATGTAGGTAACCCCCATGCCGCCAATCGCTCCTAGCACCATAACGGAGAGTAACAGTGCGCCAATCTGATGATGCTTGACGTTAAAGCGCTGTTTTACAAGGGATTTTCTCAGGTCTTTGTCGTCAGTTGTGCGAGTTGTGCGGATCTTCAGTCCCAGAACCAGTGCATAGATGCAAACACCGAATAGAGTCCACATCACGACTGGATGGATAAAAGTATAAATCCAGTACAGGAGTTTTGACATACTCATAGGGCAATGGGCCGATAGAATGCTTAAATGAACTTTGTAAAAGTTAACATGTTTTCAAGGGTGTCTTCAGCAATGGATAAGACTATAGAAGAACAACTCTCAAGTTATGCTCGTGCTGATGCGTCGTTACAAGCCTTGATTTTTGATATGGATGGGGTTCTATGCGATACGATGCCGTATCACCTCCAAGCTTGGTTGCAATATAGTGCGACGATTCCCGAATTAGCTGCAGCTAGCCAAGATCGATTGGCGCAAATGGGTGGCAAACGCAATGAGGATCTCCTGCCAGAATTATTGGGATATCCAGTAGCCGCCACTGATATTCAGCGTTGGGGCTCGGAGAAGGAAGCGGTCTATCGATCCCTGATTCAGGACGAAATCGAGTGGATGCCGGGTCTAGTTTCGTTTTTGCAGCAAGCTCGGTCTGCGGGCCTGAAGATGGGATTGGGAACCTCTGCCTGTCGAGAGAATGTGGATTTGTTAATGAATTACGATCAACTAGGGACATTTTTTGCAGCTCAAGTGATTGAAACGGATGTCGAGCGCGGCAAACCCGATCCGCAATGTTATCTGTTGGTGGCTGAGCGTTTAGGGGTTGAACCGGATCGGTGTTTGGTCTTTGAAGATGCGATCGCAGGTACCCAAGCAGCCCGGAATGCTGGAATGCGATGCTGGGGTGTCTTGACCACTCACTCCAAAGCCGAATTGCAACAAGCAGGTGCTGAGTACTGTATCCAAGACTTCACTGATCCAGAGCTTCTAAACCTCAAGACTTCTTTCGAATGTTTCAGGGATGACTAAGAAGGATGTTGAGGGAGAGTGAAGTATACGTTCGTACCTTTATCAAGTTCAGATTCAACCCAGATGTTGCCATTATGGCGTTCTAGAATCTTTTTACAGGTTGCTAATCCCATTCCCGTACCAGCATAATCATCAGCATTGAGTCTTTGAAATACTTCAAAAATTAGGTCAACCTTTTCTGCATCCAGACCAATTCCGTTATCGTGAATACCAAATAGGTAGGTCTGAGACTTTTGGACTTCCTGCTGTTCATAATTTCCAAATGAAGCATAACCTGCATTTACAGTCTTCTCCACCACATCTTGTGGCAGAAAGCTGACTGTAATATTTATTTCGGGTTTGTTCCCCTGAGGCTGGAACTTGAGGGCATTGGTAATCAAATGATGAAACAGTTGCATCAGCTGATTTCGATCTGCCATAACTGTAGGAAGTGGATCGTGATGGATCACTGCAGATTGATGGAGAATGTCTACTTGTAGATTATCTAGTACCATCGCCAGAATAACGTCACAGGAGATTTCGGCAAGGGCCAATTCTTCATTCCCCACACGAGCATAATCGAGTAGGGCATCAATGAGCTTCTGCATCATCCCACTCGTGTCTCGTAATCGTTTCAGATATTCAAAGACCTTAGGATTGGTGTTCGCTTGGCAGCATTGCTCAATCAAACCAATAGCAAATAAAAAACTCTGTAAGGGCTGCTTCAAGTCATGGGACATCACATGGGCAAACTGTTCTAGCTCTCGATTGGAACGCATTAACGCTTGGTTTTGCCTGAGTAGTTTTCGCTGTTGATTTTGCAGCTGTGTTCTGAGTCGATTAATGGTGATTTGATTCTCAATCCGGGCCAAAACTTCAGGTAACTCAAATGGCTTAGTAATGTAATCAATCCCACCCAATTGGAAGGCTCTGACCTTATCTACGGCCTCATCAAGAGCACTAACGAAGATAACTGGAATCTCGCGCGTTACGGGATCAGCTTTGAGATGTTCGCACACTTCATAACCTGACATTTGAGGCATTTTAATGTCCAGCAATATCAGATCAGCACGGGTACTTTGCAACGTAGTGAGTGCCATCAAGCCACTCCGAGCGCAACGAACGGCAAATCCTTCTTCCGTCAACATACTGGATAAAATCCGCAGGTTCTCAGCCGAATCATCAACAACTAGAATATTTGATTTTATGGTTTTGCCTGGAAGAGTAGTCATTTATGCATTGCTCGGGTGATTAGCTAAAACAAACCAGTCACCGCCCCCCATTTTGAAAAACCCAAGTTTTTACACCTAATTGTATAAGTTTTGTACCTTGTCGTTAGCGTTATTCCTATAAAAATTAGATTGCCTATCCTTATTAGCTGGCTTACTGAAAGTCTCAACAATTCATCCTTGTACTTGACACAAAATAGTGATCGACATCAGCTCCTTTAGTCATTTTGTAATAACCACTTGCTTCACAGTACTGCTTAGAGCCAGTTCTAAAGCCTTATATCAACTTATAAAGGTTTGGTTTAGAGCAGCTTTAAGTATGAAAATCTTAGTGTTAAACACTCCCAAAAGAATTAATCGCTTGACCAATTAATATTTAGAGGGTGCCAATATTTTACGCTAATTGTCTCTGAAAGCCCTATCCAACCTAAAAACTAGACAATTTAACTTTGTCAGTCAATCTATGTTTGTTGTGTTGAGCTATTCTTCAGAAAACAGAAAAACCTATCGATGTTATATGATTACCATAACTCAATTCCAAAGCAATAATAGTCAATACATATTATGCTGAAAGATAAAAAATATAAGATTCTGTGTTAACTCTAAAAAGTCTTGAAGGAAATTCATGATTGGCTTGGGCGGCATTTTTTAAGCTGAATCATTATAATTATATCAATATTAAACTCATTAAAAACTAGCACTAAATTGAGTTTATCTCTATAACTTGTTGTACTTTCTTGATAGAGAATCGATCAACTGAAGTAGATGGTTTTTTAGACTCAGGTTGCCCTCGAATAAGGATTTCAAACTGAACGGATTACTAGCATCTGATTTCCCCCTTTCTGCAACTCATATTCAACGGTCTCAATAGACGTAATATAACCCCAGTTCTGACCAGACTGGACAACTACTTCTACATAAGGGGAGGGGGTTAGCAATAGGGTCAGTAATGGAAAGATGCGCACCTCTTGACTCACCCTGAGTAGTTCTCAAATGGCAGCTTGACGAAAGGTGACATCATAGTGATCGGAATAAAGGAAGAGAAAGTGGGAGCAAAGCGCCAGCTCAAATTGCTGATTTGAGAAAGGAAGGATTGGTAATGCCCCCGTTTGATAGCGGCCTGCTTGTTTACCCTCTTCGTAATCTTGCAGAAAGGTCTGCATAGCTTAAATACGATTTTGGCGCAAATCTTCTGGGGAGGCATGGTAAGACCATATCCAATTGTTGGGAGTTGCTTTAACCTGAGCGATAATATTATCCAGGACTGCTATAAACCATTTCTGAATCTCTGTTTCGTTGAACTCGTAAATGGGGTCAATGGAAATAACTTGGCTACCGAGAGGTGTCGACTCAGCATTGAAACTAGCAGGACCATCTCCCACACCCAATATGGAGCGATTTAAATCAGTAGCCGAGAGATTGAACATTTTGATGTATTCCTCCCGCGATGGCCGAAGGCCGCTCTCTGAGCATCGCCCAAAAGGAACCACTGAATCGAGCTGCATTGCCATACATTAACCTATCGATCTGTATTGAAGGCTGCGATGAACATCATCAGCGCAAAATAGTAAAAGGAAAGTATGATCACAAACCATAGAAGAATAGATAACCAGAAGCTGAGGGGTTCTCGGCTTCGATGAGTTCTATGTCCATACTTACCCCGTATTACTCCCTGCTGAATCCCAGATAAGAGCCCCACTACTCCACAAGTAGCAATACTAGCCAGCCCAACTGCGCTTACAAGCAGGATCAACATAGCGTGACGCTAACAGTGATTCTGTGACACATGCGATCTGAGTACTTCCAGTCCTATCACTGTGGATTGCCTCTTGAGGTTAGAGATATTACCTGTCTCCAAAGCTAAACGAATCAGGGCAACTCTAAAGTTTGAAAGAGGCTAAATCATCGTTGACCAAGCTAGCCTTACCATTTTTCGACGATTTGTTAGTCTTCAAGGAAGCCAGGTTAGAATCTTCTCCAATTTTGACTTTAGAGACTAGATCTTCCCAGGAGACTTGGGAGTTTTGCTCTAATACAGCTAAAAGATCTACAAAAGCCTTAATAGTATTCCGAGGCGTACGGAAATAGGCCTCACCAATATAATCAGAGCAATGCGCCATGAAAGCTTGAATCCCTTGATCTGGAAGTCGCGACTTTTTGGTGTTCCCTTCTGCAAAAACCAGTCGAATTTTGCCCAGCAACACATACAGATCCTCTGGACTCAGATTGGCCAAACGTAAAACAGGACCACTGTAATCAACGAGGCCATTGCCTGCAAAGCTGTTTTCAGCCAATCGAGTTTGCAGAGCCGGATAACTGTACAAGCCTCGACGAGTATCCATGAGCAAGTCTGGTGTGCCCCCAAACATAAACCCAATATTGCCCGCAGTTCCCTGCAAACAGTCATTAAGGATGCGGAGAATTTGCTCATAATTACTTTTGCGGGCTTGAGTATTAGAGAGCTTATACAGATTGACTAGTTCATCCAGACAAATTAAAAAGCCTTCGTACCCAGCAAGCTTTACCAATTGAGCAAACAACTTTAATTGATCGTAGACATTGGTATCATCCACGATGGTTCTGACCCCTAAAGCTGATCTGGCATCGGTGCGGGTTACAAATTCACCCCGTAACCAGCGCACCGCATTGGCTTTTAAAGCGTCATCGCCACTGTCATGCCCTCGCCAGTAAGCAGCGATAACTTCTGCAAAATCATACCCCCCCACAAATTCAGACAGATGGGCGAGTCGTTCACGAATGATGTCTTCGGGATTGAGGGTGCGATCGCGCCCTTCACTCATAGCCGAGGTCACAAAACGTTCTACCACGCTAGCTAAGGCACCACCGTCCGGTTTAGTCCGGGTCGAAAGATTAGCCATTAACTCTGTATACAGCGACCGGGCTTGACCGCTAGAAGCGTGCAGTCTTCGATCTGGGGTCAAATCCGCATGGGCCGTCACCAGTTTTTTCTCTAGCGCAATAGTGCGGGTCAAATTCAAGAAAAAAGTTTTACCAGACCCATATTCCCCAATAACGAAACGAACTGCAGCCCCTCCCTCTGCAATTCGCTCTATATCTCTCAGTATTGCTTTAATTTCTTCAGCCCGACCCACTTGAATCAAATGTTGGCCCTTACGAGGTACCACCCCCGCTTGCAACGCTTGAATGACTGCATCCCGATCTCTAGGTTTAATTTTGATGGCAGGGGCCATGCCCATCACTCCTCAAGTAAGTTGTACTGGTTTGAACAGCGGCACTCGCCCGCAAGGGAAAATTTGAGTCCCATGAGTAGAAGCCCATTGCTGCTCCAGCTTGGCAACAGTTTAGACTGAGGGACGCAGAATGCCAACGGTTAGGATAGATCAACCGTGCCCGTATCTTAACCAAGACCTCTAGATTTTAGGTGAAGCCATCTAGGCGTTACCGACCGTTCCGACTTGCATCACTTGAATTGTTTCACCTGCCTCGATTGGGGGATGGTCGATGGGTAGGACTGCCAGCCCATTGGTTTGAGCCAGATTCATTAAGTTTCCAGAGCTATGACTGCCGCCTGCAAGCGAAAATTCATACTGCCCTGATTTCAGAGTTAACTGTCCCCACAAATACGTTTCTCTCTGACTTCCTGATGGCAAGGTCTGTCGTGATTTTGCTTCGACAAAGATGGGTCCCCAATGATGCCGCTGCCCTGATAACTTACGAAGGGCAGGCTGGACAAACCGCCAAAAACTAACCAGAGCCGACACGGGATTACCGGGTAGACCAAAATACAAAATAGGTTGGTGAGATCTCTGGTCAGAAAACGTAGCTACAGTTAATGGCTTACCAGGCTTTACCGCAACAGCACGGACATGGATATCCGCATTCAGTTCTGCTAAAACCTGATCCACGTAGTCATAATCTCCTACCGAGACTCCTCCAGACGAAATCACTATGTCGGCAATACTAATCGCCTCAGTAATCGCAGCCTTCAACTCAGCAGGTTGATCTCCCACAGGATTTAACAGCCGAACTTCAGCCCCTGTTGCTTGGACTAAGGCTGCAAGGGCATACCGATTAGAATCTACAATCTGTCCAGGTTGCAAAGGCTGATCGGGTGCAATCAGCTCATTGCCTGTGGATAGGATAGCCACTACTGGGCGTCGGTAGACGGGAATGTCTGTACATTGAACCGTTGCCAGGATGGCGATATCGGGGGGGGTCAGCACAATGCCTTGTCTTAGAATCGGCGTTCCAGCCTGATAGTAGGCACCTCGTTGGCGGACAAAAGCTTGGGATTGAGGACATTGGAAAATCTGGACGCGATCGCCCAATCGTTGTGTATTTTCCTGCATGACAACCGTATCAGTCCCCTGAGGCATCATTGCGCCCGTAAAAATACGAGCTGCTTGCCCAGGGAGAAGAGCAGCCTGAGGACAGGTGCCAGCGGGAATCTCTGTAGCAATGTCCAAAGTGACAGGTTGGTCGGGATGACATTCCTTAATATCCGCGTAGCGGACAGCATATCCATCCATCGCTGAGTTATCCCAATAGGGAAAATCGAGGGGGCTGCTGATGTCACGGGCCAGAACACGCTGCTGAGCCTGAAGCAGCGAGGCTATTTCTTGCCCAACCAGCGGTTGTGTCACTTTTAGAATAATGGATTCAGCTTGGTGAACAGATAGCATGGCAGACCTATGGGAAATATAGGGTCATCCCTATAAATTACGGAGAAATACCCTTAAGGAAGCAAATTTAAGAATGGGTAGGGATGGAGACTACCACTCTAAAACCAATATCATTGACGCGGTTATTCGGAGTATACCGACTCCGATTGGCAGCGCGACAATAGCGGGGCTTGTTATACCAAGATCCGCCCCGGAGGACACGGGGATCGCTGTCTTTTGAGGTCATCCAAGGGCTGCCGTCTACAGGCGCACCCTCATAGTTTCGATGCCAACAGTCCAAGCACCACTCATAGACATTGCCATGCATATCATATAGACCAAAGTTGTTAGGGGGGAAGCGCCCCACAGGTGTTGTTGATTCTCGATAGACACCTATAGGACCGTTTCCATAGGTAGACTGACCCTGGTAATTGGCCTGCTGTGACGTCAGCGTGGGACCATAAGAGAACGGTGTAGACGTTCCGGCTCGACAGGCATATTCCCACTCGGCTTCATTTGGTAGCCGATACGCACGGCCTGTTTTTTGAGATAAGCGAGCGCAAAATTCGACGGCATCTCGCCAGGAGACTTGTTCGACAGGATAGGTCACTCCCTTAAATTTGGATGGATCGTAATGTAAATCTTGAGAAACTTTGGGTAGGGCAGAAATCACCCGCCACTGCAGTTGAGTAATGGCATATTTACCCATAAAAAATGGGGCAACATCAACGTTGTGAGCAGGGCCTTCATTGGCATCTCGATTGAGCTCTTGGCTAGGCGAGCCCATCCTAAATCGTCCACCTGGGATAGCAACCATCTCTAAGTTGACCCCGCTCCCCAAATCCTCTCCAAAAAACTCAGCATTCTGTTCGCGACGTCGATCAATTTCTCCTTTGGCATTGAGGGTAATGACCTCAAACTGGAAGGTTTCCAGACTAGGATGGTGAACCGAGATCACCGTTGCCTGAGGTATAGATATGGGTTGATTGTCAGGCTGACTGCTCACCAGTTTGGTGGGAGCCCCCGAAAGCTGAGAAAGCGTTTTTGGGGGAGCTGGAATGATATGTTGCGCTTGCAAATCTGCCAGTACGGCTGCGACTGATCCGTATCGATGCCGCAAATCGTTTTGGAGGAGTTTATTCAAGATGGCCCTGAGCTGAGAACTCAATGGAACCTGAATATGTTGTTGCCAATGACTAATCCAACTGTAGCCATATTGCAAAAACAAGGTATAGGGCACCTTATTAGTCATCAGTTGAAAACAGGAGACCCCCAAACTAAACAGATCACTGGCAGGAATAGATTTGCCTTCCTGCATTTGCTCAAGCGCGGCGTAGCCTTGCGAGCCCAGTGTTGTTCCTGTTTTAGTTAACATCGATTCTGTAAATCGACGAGATACACCAAAGTCAATCAATACCAGCTTGCCGTTTTCATCCCTGCGCATAATATTTTCAGGTTTCAGATCACGGTGAATGACGCCTTGCCCATGAATATCTCGGAGTACAGGTAGAATATTGAGCAGCAAATCGCGAATTTTTACTTCCCCAAAAACGCCCTGTTGCTGCAGTTCCCGAAGTAGAGTGTGGCCCTCAACAAACTCTTGGGCTAAATATAAATTGGCTCCCTCTGTGAAATAGGCATATAGGGTCGGAATTTGCGGATTTTGACCGAGTTGCTGAAGTTGTTGGGCTTCTTGCGTAAAGAGTTCTTCTGCTCGTTGAATTGCCCAGGTACCCTGCGATTGGTAAGCGAGTTGCTTAACGACGCAGCGTTGATGGTGGTTATGGGTATCTTCTGCTAAGTAGATTTTACCAAATCCACCCCGGTCTAGAGGCTTGAGGATCTTGAAGCGATCGCTTAATAGCGGCACTAAGCGTAGACCACATTGCTGACAATGCTTGTGCGTGTCAGGATTTAGCGGCTGTTTACAATCAGGATTGAGGCAACAGAGCATTACAGGATTAGCAGGGCCAGAGAAAAGTATTCTCTAGCCCACTGTAGCCTCGAATTATGAAAATTGTGAGGCGGTGCTTAAAGTTTTTTATCTCGCTGCAAAAATGGTTAGCAGGGCGACACTGCCCTTTAGACAAGGGCCAGAAAATGGTAGACGGGGCATTGTCCATTATTCTAAAGGGAAGTCTGCCCCTTTATTATTGCCGAAACTGTGTATGTCTAATCTCAATACCGTTCGGAGTCGAGAGCAACGGACAGGTTGGTTGTTAATTACCCCTGCCCTGTTACTCCTCTTGATTGTGTTTGCCTATCCCATTGGTCGAGCATTTTGGTTGAGTTTGTTCACTAAAAATTTGGGAACGAGTTTACAGCCTATTTTCGTTGGTGTTGGCAATTACAGTCGGATGATGGGGGATGGACGATTCTGGCAAAGTATTTGGAATACGTCATTTTTTACGGCGATCGCAGTCACCATCGAACTCATCCTCGGCATGGGTGTAGCCTTAGTTTTGAATCAGACTTTTCGCGGTCGAGGACTCGCCAGAACAATCGCCATTTTACCCTGGGCCTTGCCTACGGCCTTAATTGGTTTGACTTGGACCTGGATCTTTAACGACCAGTATGGGGTGTTTAACGATATCTTGATGCGTCTGCACTTGATTCAAGATCCCATTAATTGGTTGGGAGAGCCGACCCTAGCTTTGTTGGCAACCATCGCTGCTGACATTTGGAAAACCACATCTTTTGTCGCGATTTTGCTGTTGGCAGGCTTACAGTCGATTTCAGAAGACTTATACGAAGCCCATGCTATTGATGGGGCTACGCCCTGGCAAAGTTTTCGTCAAATTACGTTGCCGCTGTTGATGCCCCAAATTCTAATTGCCATTTTATTCCGCTTTGCTCAGTCCTTTGGTGTTTTTGATTTGATTAAGGTGATGACAGAGGGTGGACCCGCAGGCGCAACAGAAATGGTATCACTCTATATTTATGCCACGGTCATGCGTTACCTTGACTTTGGCTATGGGGCTGCCTTAGTGGTAGTCACCTTTTTAGTTCTGATTGTAGCGGTGGCGATCGCTACCTTTATCCTCTCCAAACTCCGCACCAATATTTCAGGACCCAATAACCCATGACTAATGAATCCTCTTCTTCAGCCCAGTCTGCTAATGGCTCCTGGAAGCGCGTTCTGTTAACGATTGCAGTGGTGCTAGTCGTTTTATTTAGTCTAGCTCCTGTCTTGTGGCAACTATTGACTTCTTTGAAAGTCAACGAAGATATTTCTCAAGTTCCCAACATTTATGTTCCAACGCGCTATACCTTGCAGCACTATACGGAGTTACTGAGTCGCCGCCCCTTTGCCAGCTATTTGTTCAATAGTAGTCTGGTGGCTATCACTTCGACCTTGCTTTGTTTGGGGATCGGGTCACCTGCAGCTTATGCCTTAGCTCGACTCCGTCTACCTGGAGAGCAAATTCTTCTATCGGCGGTATTGATTGTGACGCTGTTTCCTTACATCTTACTGTTTCTGGGTTTGTTAGAAATTGTGCAGGTGTTGCACCTTGCCAATAACTATTTGGCACTGATTATTCCTTATACGGCGATCAATTTACCTTTGACCATTTTGGTCATGCGCAGCTTCTTTCAGCAATTACCCAGAGACTTGGAAGATGCGGCTAAAGTTGATGGCTACAATACAGTGCAAATGCTCTGGCAGATTGTATTGCCAACGACATTACCTGCGCTGGTCACAACGGGTATCTTGGCGTTTATTTTTGCTTGGAATGAGTTTATCTTTGCTCTCACATTCATCACTCGTGAGAGCATGAAAACTATCCCAGTCGCAGCAGCCCAAATTGGCGGATCTACTATTTTCGAAATCCCCTATGGTCCAATTGCAGCGGCGACGGTTATGGGTACTATTCCTTTAGTGATATTGGTGTTGTTCTTCCAGCGCAAGATTATTCAGGGGCTCACGGCTGGTGCGGTCAAAGGATAGGCGGACCATTGAGCAACTCTTGTCAAGGGAGTGCGCATACACAATCTTCACTGCCCCACCTGAATAACTCTACCAACGCCAATATACAAATCAAGCCTTCAGCTCAAAATTTTCAATTTTTGACAAAATAATCAGCGAAGTATTTTCAAAATTGAGCATTACAAAACATACGCTAGTCTTAAGTCTCCTTCATCTGTTTTAATGCAAGAGTTGAGGCTTTTTGAGGGCTAAATCTTATGCATTTTCGACGGTCGAACATTTTCTTGCTCATCTTTATGTTTGTCAGTATTGTGATGTGGAATGTGAGTCGGCCCCTGGCGGCAGGGTCTCAGGCAATGGCAAACCATTCAGCAATCGCTGATCAGCTTGACGCTCCTACACTGGTGGCGCAGGCCAATTCTGAGAGCTTCACAGTACCTCCGCTACCCTACGCCTATACGGCACTGAATCCCTACATCGATACCAAGACGATGACGATTCACCATGACAAGCACCATGCGGGTTATGTCAAAAAATTGAATGACGCGATCGCTAAGCATCCTAACTTGGCAGGAAAGTCAGTCGAAGAGCTACTCACCAACCTCAATACAGTTCCAGAAGATATTCGGACTGCAGTTCGTAATAATGGTGGCGGCCATGCCAATCACACTCTGTTCTGGGCTGGCATGGCACCCGATGCCGGGGGAACTCCTCAAGGCAACATTAGTAAAGCCATTGACCAATCCTTCGGTAGCTTTGATGAATTCAAAACCAAGTTTAATGAAGCAGGTGCGACCCAGTTCGGTAGCGGTTGGGCCTGGTTGGTACTGAACAAAAGCGGAACGCTAGAAGTCACCAGTACGCCGAATCAAGATAGCCCCTGGTTGGATGGCCATACACCACTGTTAGGGAATGATGTCTGGGAGCATGCCTATTACTTGAATTACCAGAACCGCCGAGCTGACTACTTGGATGCTTGGTGGAACGTCGTTAACTGGGATGAGATCGAATCCCGCTATCAAGCGACTCAATAATCAGAATTATCTGCTCAACATTAGGCATCATGCCTAGCAATTATCAGTCAATACTGGTTGAGGTGAGTTAGTCATTTGACCAACCTCAACCAGCTGCTTGGCTCTGTCACCAAGCTGGCTCTAGAAGCCTCATAAGCTTTACTCATCAGGCCTTTGTATTGTGGACTAGGGTATGGTTTTCCATACTGTATCTAAAGGCCAAAAATGCATAATAGTCGAGTTGCCGTGGCAGCAGACTATCAGCAACAGCGTCAGACTATATGCAGAAAAGCAAGCACTGCATGCACTGTCATGGCATCCAGGTCTAACTGGCTAGATATTCAGAGATATCTGCTTTCCGCTTACGTAGTTTGCTGAGCGCTTCTCGCTCGATCTGCCGGACTCGCTCTCGACTAATATTCAGGCGATCGCCAATTTTAGCCAAGGTATGGGGTTGACCATCATCCAGACCAAAGCGGAGTCGGAGGACTTGTTGTTGTTGATCCGTTAAATCAGACATCAACCGCTCCAAATCTCGTTTTAGAGAGGCCTGCAACGTGAAATTTTCTGGGGACTCAGAAGGGTCTTCAATCAGTTCACCCAGTTCGGTGTCTTGGTTGTCTCCCACTTTCACATCCAAAGACAAAGGCTGGCGCGATCGCTCCAAATATTCACGGACCTGCTTAGAGGATAAATCGAGTTCAGTTGCCAGTTCGTTGATCGTCGCTGCACGGCCCAACGTTTGGGAAAGCTGACGCTGAGTCTTCTTGATTTTGTTGAGTTTTTCAGTGATATGGATCGGCAACCGGATCGTGCGTCCTTTTTCTGCGATCGCCCGTGTAATCGCCTGTCGAATCCACCAGTAAGCATAGGTCGAAAATCGATAACCCTTCGTAGGATCAAACTTTTCAACCCCGCGCTGCATACCAATCGTGCCTTCTTGAATCAAGTCCAGCAGATCAACATTTCGCTTGATATACTTTTTGGCTACAGATACGACTAGACGCAAATTAGCTTCCACCATTTTGCGTTTGGCAGATTCTCCGTTTTCTAAAGATTGCAATAACTCTTCTTCAGAGATATGAGCCGCTGTCGACCATTCTGATTGACTGGGCTGACGACCTAATTCATCGGTGAGCGATGCATTGATATGCTGCAACTTGATCAGGAATTGGACCTGCTTACCAAAGGTCACCTCTTGCTCGTGGGTTAATAGCGGTACACGCCCAATCTCCCGCAAATAAGAGCGAACAGAATCTTTTGCTATTTCTTTGGTTCTCATGGGGTGTTTCTCAAGTTTTAGACAAAAGCGTCAGGGGTCATTAGGTAGCCCTGGAAGAATTTCATCTGGATTAGTACCATTTGTTACCCTTCCTGAGCAGGCCTTTCGCAGGATAGCTGATCCAATCTCTCTCAACAGTCAAGAAGATTACGTTCTGTGAACTTTTACGACTGTATAGAGGCATCACAAACTTGAATCTTATCGTTTTATATTAAAAACTGTAACATATTTTTAATTTATCTTTATAATTGGTTATCCAGAGACTCAAATTAATGGTTTCAAAATTTATCAACTCAGCCTATTGCCCTCCCACCGCCAAGTGTGGCGTTTTTGGATGAGTCGGGTGGTAGCCACAGCGCCCAAGTAGTTGTTGCCGAGAGCCAGGTTATAGATAAAAAGCGGACGGGAATGCGATTGTTCCATCACCATTACAGTGACTGTGGCCTGCTGTAGCCCTTGAGCTACTGTTACCTGGTCTAATGCATGAGCAATACTTCCCCCCATTGCTTTAATACAAGCTTCTTTTCGTGTCCACAATTTATAAAACACATGGCACTGCTGTGCTGCTGGCTGCTGCAAAAGCACATGGTGTTCGTCTTCAGCAAAAAAACGGCGACTAATATTTTGATAATCCACCTGGGTGTTGACGTATTCAACATCTATCCCAACTGCTGTAGCAGGGGTTACAGCAATCAGCGCCAGTTGATGGGAATGGGAAACATTAAAGTGCAAGCTTAAGGGATTACAGAAGGAGGCGAGTTGTGGTTTGCCATAGCTTCCATAATCGAAGCACAGCTCTCCAGGCGCTTGGTCCGAATACGCTGCTAATAGTGTTCGTAAACTTCCCCGAACTTGCACAAATTTTTCTCGATCTTGAGCCCGGACAAAGCGCTTTGCTCGCTCCTGCTCATCATCAGATAACAATGACCATAGATGATGATTAGATCCTGGTGTTAAGTCAAGGGAGAGTCCCCAGATATGTAAGTCCTCAACGGTGATGTTGGGTACTTGATTCGTTGCCAGCCACGGCAAATCTGACCTTAAATCCCAGCGCCTCTCAGTCATTGCTTAGAGCTAGCAATACATCGGTAAATCCACAAGATATCTAGCATCCCTTGCTAAAGTGAGAAATGTAGTCTGTGTGAAGTAAAGGATAGCGCAACCTTGTTAGACGAAAAAGCAAAACGGACGTTGCTCCGCAGTATTCCCCATCCTCTCAATATTTGCGGTGTTAAAGAAGGCGATGAGATCAATGGATTCACCTTGAGCTGGATGACTCAAGCCTCTTTCAAGCCCCCTTTGATTGTCATTGGAGTTCGTCAAGATTCTCGCTCCCATGCCATGATTAAAGCCAGTCAGGTCTTTGCAGTTAGCTTCTTAGAAGTCACTCAAAAAGATTTAGCCGAAACCTTCTTTAAGCCTCAGCAACGAACAGGTGACAAATTGGGTCAGGTTGAATTCTATTTAGGGGAAGAGACAGGCTGCCCAATTATTACCAATGCCTTGGGATTTGTAGAATGCCAGGTCAAGGGCAGCTTAGAAGAAGGCGATCATTCTATCTTTATGGGTGAAGTAGTTGCTGCAGGGCAACACCGCGAAGGGCAACCGTTGTGGCTCAAGGATACGCCTTGGCAGTATGGTGGTTGAGTCATCTGTCTACTAAGTAGGGCATACTAACTTAGATGCATTCTCGGGTATCTCTTAGATAGAATCTGGTCAAGTATCGAAGCTTTTTTCTGGATGTTGGTTAAGAGAGTGAAATAATGTTGATATCTTCTCGGCGCTGGGTAAAGCGCTTTCTGTTTGGGTCTGTTTTAGCCTCTTCAGCACTGGTAGCAACCCTACCCGGACATACACAATCGGCAGGGGACGTGATCCAAATTGGTGGGTCTGCATCAGAGCAAGCCCAGTTCCGAGGCTATTGGCAACAACTGATAAATCTGAATGGCCCACCTGAAGCAGAAGCCACTGATTCGGGTGATGCCTCTGGTTCCTCTTTCTCAGAAAGTGATGTTGACCCGCAAATATTAGCGAAGAAACTCAGTAAGAACCTGAGGGTTAGCAACCTCAGGCTTGTACCTATTATTCGCCTGAATGGTTCCTCAGAAGTTCAGGGAACGTTGACCAATGGCAATAAACAATCGGTAACGGTCTCGGGTGTAAACTTCGAAGTCTTGGATGGTAGTGGGAACCTTGTGCAAACCGGGAGTGCAGTTCCCAGTCCATCTACTCTGGCATCCAGCCAATCTGTAACCTTCAAAGCAGAATTGTTAACGGTGCCTGCTGGAGGGAATTATAAGGTCCGCCTCACCAATCCTGCTTTCAATATTCAGGGTGGTGTGTAATCACTAACTTGTGTAACAAGGGGTATTCAGAAAGAGATTTCAGATATCTTCAACAAAATCGTTCTCTATTATAGGTAGTGACCCTCTGTAGGCCTGATTGAGGTTATTGCTTTCATCTAGTAGTAATGCTTTTGATAGCGACCCAGCTTAGCGCGGGTCGTTTTCTGTATGCTTGTAGGATCAAGATAGGTGGGAAGATAATGCTGACCTCAAAATCAGCCTAACTCTCCACACACATCTAATCTCGAAACTTTTACAATACAGTTATGAATGCGTTTGATCCGACTCCGCCCCCTTGGACAACAGCAGCTACTCATGCCCGTCATTTTCACTGTCCAAGTTGTCAGGCCAGTTGTCTAAAGGCGCAGCAAGTGTGGATCAACCGCCGGGCCCCCGTTATTACTGAGCAATATCAGCGCAAATGGCAAGAATTTTATGAATGCCACTGTGGTCAAGCTTGGTGGGCTTGGAGTAGCGATCGCCCACCTTCAGATTTACACCCTCAAGAATCCCCAGAATGAACTGGCAAGACATCGCAGGTAACTCAATCCTGATTCCTCCCCAACCCATCGCTTTAATCCACTTTTTGGGTGGGGCGTTTGTCGCTACGGCCCCCCAAGCCACCTATCGTAGGCTGTTAGAAGGACTAGCTGACCAGGGCTATGCTATTGTTGCTACTCCGTTTATTACCTCAGTCAATCATGCTGAGATAGCCGAAGACGTTCTCGACCAATTTGAGGAGACTGTAGATCGACTGCAACGGGCTGCCCGACTGCCACAATTCTTACCAATTTATGGTATGGGCCATAGCATGGGCTGTAAACTACATTTACTGATTGGTAGCTTGTTTAACATCAAACGGGCGGGAAATATCTTGATCTCATTCAACAACGCACCTGTAGACAAAGCAATTCCTTTCGCTGAATTTATAACTCCTGCCGTTCCCATGGAATTTTCACCCAATCCAGACCAGACCAATCGCTTGGTTCAAAACTGCTATCAAGTTTCCAGGAATTTGCTAGTCAAGTTTTCTAATGACACCCTAGATCAGACCTTGAGACTGTCAGGGCTCCTAGAGCAGCGCTTCCCCGGCATGATTACCGTTCAGCGTTTAGCTGGCAACCATCTTACTCCCCTGGGTCAAGATGTGCGTTGGCAAACCGGAGAAACTTTTACGCCGCTAGATGCTTTAGGACAGTGGTTCCGTCAAGAAGTGTATCGTGATATTAATCAACTCGAAGACGTGATCCTAAACTGGCTCGATCCTCTATGGATACATTGAAGATGTGGGCTCAAGAGCAAAAGTGAAAAGATCTCAATCTCGGCCATATCAAGCTGCACGTTATTGATCTGTTCTCACCCAGCATCTTGGCGAGATATCCCAAGCTGTCGTTGAGTTCATTGCTAAACAACTGAAGCTGTCTCATCAAAGCTTTCTTAACTACAAGTGGAAAAGAGAACTATCAAAGAGCCTTGAGTAGCTATCCGTCCTTTCTTGGGTTGTCGTCCTGTTAAACAACTAGATAGAAAATCATTGATAGCGTGGCTCAAGAAAAGAGTTTTTCTGTAGAAGTGTAACCCAAAATCTACTGTTCTTAAACCATGCCTTTCAGTCAATATCAGCAATATTCCAAGCCGCTTCTACAGCACAATATCCTTGGATATCATATATTTTTAACTGCTCACGAGTAAATGGGTAAAAATCATTGAGCCCAAAATATGCTTCTGACAGCTCAGCAAAATACTCTCTGACATTTTTGAGAGCATAGGATGTCGTGATCCTGCCATTATTCCTCGGAACTGCCTGATATAAGCACTGTTCTTGAGCATGTTGATAAGCTTTGATGAGAGGCTGAAAATCATAGGTAATGATTTGATGATGATAGGCATGAGCGAACTCATGTAAAACATGCCAGGGTTGAGTAGACTCCCATTTAATGAAGTTCTCAATATTAGTAATTTCTATTGATTTCAATTTTTTAGGGTTATACCCATGACTTTTTAGCCATTTAGCCGAAGGATGGTATACCATCCCTGAGAAATCTGCCATTGACTTTTCTATCCATATTTTTGTCCGCATCAATAGTAAACGCCGCTCAAGAGGAAGGACCTCTTTAATTTCTTGCAGTTTTAAGGTTAATAACTGAATTGCTTCTTGTGTGATTTCTGTATTTTCCTCTATCAGTTCTTTGTTGATCAGGACATCCCATCCTTCAATGGTTTGTCTTATATACTGATGCCAGCACACTTGAGAAAAAAATTTGTATATAGTATTCCGAATAAGATATTGACTATCTGTATTCTCAATTTCTATTTTTGGCTTAAGATTGAATAACCATGCCATAGTTTGAATGAGTTGTATGGTCAGTGAGTGGTCTATCAATAAAGAGTCACATTCAATCGAATTTAGTGATTTGGCCCACTTTGAATTGTGGAACTTCTATTATTTCAATTGCATCTTCTTTACGGGAGACAGACATTTTAGCTGAGTTAACGATACCGTCCTGCAACACTCTGATGACATACCGTCTGAGCTTTGATGTAGAAGAATTTTGATACCTAATTTCAACATCCACCCATGCTGCGGTTGAAGTCCATTGTTCCAACCATAGTTGTAGTATCTTCAGTGGAAGATATCTGAGAATGGGGTACAAGACTTTTCTTAGTCCTTTGAGTTTTTTCTTGAGGATGCGTCCTGTTTTGGGAACCTGTTGCCAATCCCAACCGACTTGCATCCAAATTTCGCGCTCGGCTATTTGCTCAAATTTGTTCAGTCCAGCCCACCCACGATAATACGGGCGTAGTTGCTCCAAAGCGCCTTGTCGATCAATCAGGATATCTAGAATGTCAGGATCGAGATGTCCCCAAAATTGGCCAATGGGTAAATCAAGGAGGGTTGGTGCAAATTGATGGCCCCCAAAGTGGGTGCTTTGCCAGATTCGCAGGTGTTCTACTTGGGCATAGTCTCTACGTAACTGACGATATAAAGGTGTCCCAAAACGACCACAGGCTAAATCCACTTGAGTATGAGTGCAGATCAGGACGTCACGTATTGGCTGAGTGGGTTGCAAATAAGGTTCGAATGCTGGCAAATCATTGTTTTTCCCTAGCAAGTTATGGAGAATTGCGATCGCCAATTGTCCCCCTTTTGCGACGGGAACTAAATATTCAGTCTTGCTGTATTGGGCAAAGTACTTTTGGGGTCGCCAGTAATGCATCGCTCTGGTCAAGGTCGGATCAGAGTAGTCGCGATCAGGTGCGATCGCAATCGGTCGCACCAAAATCCCCCGCCGAAAAAATAGTTTTTTGATTAAAGGAATCAGTTGATTGATCAACGGATCAGTTGCAAGCATTTCTTGCCGCCAAGGCTGTGGACGCTCGAAAATCAACCAATGATCAGCTGTACCTGCTGTACCTATCGGATCTTCTCCATTGCGTTTAGAAACTTGTGAGCAATACTGGCAAGTCTCAAAAAAGTCTGTTGTTTTCATTGCAGTACTACTTGTTCAATAGTGTTTGCCATAGTCAGTGAGTTTGAGAGGCTGTGACAGTCTCCTCGACTTGAAGGACACAAAGATTCCCGATTTGACAAACCTTCAACCGGTTTGTCAACTAGCTGATAAACAACAGAAGGCACTGCCAAAAATAGTACTTATATACTATTTTTCTGGCGAATTTTAGTTTTTCTAACAATGGGCAATATTCAGTATTCTCTGCCAATAACAGTTACGGCGAATCGATTTAATGCTTACTGGTTATGGCTTAGAAGCACAATCTATTTTGTGCCACAGTTATGATTCTTCTTGGTTTATACGATGAATAACCGTAACGCCTTGGCATAATCAAAAGCTTAATTCTCAGTTAAGTCCATATATTTAATTAAAAATATTTTTAATTAGATGATTAAGATTTCTGATATTGGTAAACCATCATATCACTGTTTATGTATGCTATCGCGTCATTTTAGCCAATATTCTGTATATTTTGAAACAGTAATCCTCTTAAAATATATATCTTTATCAGGAAATATATTCTATACTTCTAGAGATCTTATCAAGAATTATATTCAATAAGATCAAGTTGTATTCTGTTTGCTACATAAAAGTAGATCGCTTTAAAAAGTCAAATACAAGCGAAACAGGCAAATATAGGCGTCTTGTCGTCTCATAAAATGTCTTGCTCTGTTTTACATTACTTTTTAGTGGCTTGGAGTTACTTTCTATTCCTAACGAGGTTGAAATCTTCATGAGTTTTTCTCCATTAACTACATTGCCGAAGAGGGTTGGCAATCATCACCAAGAGCCTCCTAATCAGTGGCCTCTAGTTGTTCTCGATGCCAAACTTGAGGACTTTTCATCACTAGCTGCTGATTTAGCAACTCGTGCAGATATCCTGATTCTGTCTCCAGAGAAGGATGGAGTCGATCAAATCACTACAGCACTAGAGCAGCGAGATAGCATTACCGAACTACACCTTGTTTCTCATGGTTTGTCGGGATGCCTACAACTTGGTAATACCCAATTGAGTTTCAAGACCTTCGATCGCTATGCTGATCAGTTGCAAGCATGGTCTCGTGTTTTAACGGGTGCTGACATTCACCTATATGGTTGTCAGGTTGCGAAGGACGCCATCGGACATCTCTTTTTGCAACAGCTACATCAATTGACGGGTGCTAATGTGGCTGCATCTAGCCAACGGATTGGCCGTTCGGGATCAACAACTTATTGGGATTTAGAGACTCAGCTAGGCACGGTTCAAAGTACCCCAATCTTTTCTGAATCCCTAAAGCAAAGCTACAACGGTCATTTTGTGATCACAGTCAGTGTTAATACAACTGAGGTTGTTGAAAGCGAAGAAACTCCGTTTATCATCACTTTCAACACTGATGAACCGATTGATTTCGCTAATCCTCCGATTGTCGAATTTTCAAGTACTGATGGAGAAGGGGGATTGACGCGTTTTAGTTTAACTGCCAATACTCCACAAGGCATCTCTATTGATCCGAATGTGCTTCTTGGCAGTGGTTTTACAACTGCTGAGTTCGGCATTTTGGCCGACGGAGCTAATATCACCATTCCGACAGCAAATGTAGATGAGAACGAAGGCAGGGCTGAATCCTTCCCTCAGGATGCTGAAGGTGTAGATGAAACAGTCACATTCAATTTCCGAATTGCCGATGGTGGCGCTAGTGGAGAAACTCTAGCCCCTGGCTCAGAAAGTGTTGATATTACTTTCCTTGAAGAGCCTGGTGGTTCTGCTCCTGAACCAGAACCTGAGCCTGAGCCAGAACCAGAACCCGAGCCTGAGCCTGAGCCAGAACCAGAACCCGAACCAGAACCCGAACCAGAACCTGAGCCCGAGCCAGAACCAGAACCTGAGCCTGAGCCAGAACCCGAACCTGAGCCAGAACCAGAACCCGAGCCTGAGCCCGAGCCCGAACCCGAACCAGAACCAGAACCTGAGCCTGAGCCAGAACCAGAACCTGAGCCAGAACCAGAACCTGAGCCCGAGCCAGAACCAGAACCTGAGCCCGAGCCAGAACCAGAACCTGAGCCTGAGCCAGAACCAGAACCCGAGCCCGAGCCAGAACCAGAACCCGAGCCTGAGCCAGAACCAGAACCTGAGCCTGAGCCCGAACCAGAACCTGAGCCAGAACCCGAACCCGAGCCTGAGCCTGAGCCAGAACCTGAGCCCGAGCCAGAACCAGAACCTGAGCCTGAGCCCGAACCTGAACCTGAGCCAGAACCTGAGCCAGAACCAGAACCTGAGCCTGAGCCAGAACCAGAACCTGAACCTGAGCCAGAACCAGAACCTGAACCTGAGCCAGAGCCCGAGCCTGAGCCAGAACCCGAGCCTGAGCCAGAACCCGAGCCAGAAGGACCTGTTGGTACTGATGATGTCCTAGTTGGAACAGATGACGCTGATCAGCTAAACGGACAAGCGGGTGACGATATTGTCCGTGGCAATGGTGGAGACGATACCCTTCGCGGTGGTCCCGGTGATGACATCATCGAGGGTGGTCGTGGAAATGACGTCATTGATGCTGGCCCTGGTGATGATATTGCTGGTGGTGGACGAGGCCAAGATACTATCAACGGTGGTGCTGGCAACGACATCATCAATGGTGGCATAGCCAACTTCCCTGATAGATTTGCCTCCGGTAGCAGTAGCGAACCTGGGGATACTATCAATGCTGGTGCTGGCAACGACATTGTTACTGGTAGTGGTAGCAATGACCTCATTAGAGGTGGTCTTGGCGACGACACCATTGAAGGTGCACGTGGCAATGACACCATCAGAGGTGGTGATGGCGATGACGTCCTCGCGATTGACAGTGCCGATATCGCTGGTGGTGACACTAGTGGAAACGGCGGCGAAGGCGGCGAAGGCGGTGAAGCTGGCGGAAACGGCGGTGAAGGCAGCGAAGGCGCTGACAGTCAAGGCGGCGAAGCCTTTGGTGGCAAAGGGAACGACACGCTGCTGGGCAGTACCCGTGACGATCTCTTAAAGGGTGGTAACGATGATGATGTTATTGCTGGTGCTGGTGGTGCAGATACCATCATCGGCGGTAGCGGTGATGACTTACTGCTAGCCGGTAAACTTGACCTCTTTGGCGGCTTCGGCGAAGGCGGCGAAGGCGGTGAAGGCGGTGAAGGCGGTGAAGGCGGTGAAGGCGGTGAAGGCGGCGAAGGCGGCAACCCCAACCCCAGTGTCATCCTCAAAGCCGGAGCTGGCAACGACATTGCTGTTGGCGGTGCTGGTGATGATCTCATTGCTGGTGGAGCTGGCAACGATTCGCTGCAAGGCAATGATGGCGATGACAACATTTCTGGTGGTGCTGGAGATGATGTCATTCTTGCCGGAGCTGGTGACGACCTTATTTCCACTGGCGCTGGCGCTGACATTGTGAATGGTGATGTTGGTAACGACATCATCCAAGGTGGTGGCGGTGATGACCTGCTCCTCTTTGGGGGTGCAGGTGACGATACCATCCAAGGTGGTGTAGGGAATGATCGGCTCATCGGCAATGCAGGCAATGACCTGATTGTGGGTGGTGCTGGCGCTGACACTATTGGCTTCTTCGCAACCGGAGACCAAACCTTTGCTGACTTAGGACTTGATATTGTCGGTGGCTTTTCGGCTGCTGAAGATGTTATTTCCCTAGGCAAAGACACCTTCTCAGCTCTCGCAAGTAATGTTGGAGCTGGTTTTAGCGATGCATCTGACTTCACTGTGGTGGACTCCTTTGGAGACGCCGACACCACTGAAGCAAAGATTGTCTACGCTGCTGATGCTGGCACTCTGTTCTACGACACCAATGGTGTTGCTTCAGGGTTCGGCGAAGGGGGTGAGTTTGCACTCCTGAATAATCGGGAAACCCTAACTGCTGACAACTTCGTTATCGAAGATTCAATCTTTGATGCTTAGGAGTTGAGAGCTAGTTGAATAGCTAAAGATAGGTTGACGAACTCGTCCAGCTTTTTGGTTGGGCGAGTTCGTTGTTGGGTGATGTCGGTATGACGTCACCCAGATTGGGTGAGACAAAGATGTATTACTGGCGTGGCTTTGGGTACAACTCTATGAAAGTGACGATCTTGGCAACGGGTACCCGTGGAGATGTTCAACCCTATTTGGCTCTAGGAATAGGGCTACAATCTTCTGGCCATCAAGTTTGTGTGGCTGCTAGTCAAGTTTTTTCTGACTTAATTCATAATTTGGGACTGGCCTATTTCCCGATTGGAGTTGATGTTAAGCAAATACTCAATGGCAAAGCTGGCCAAACGTTAATGAAAAAAGGCGCTAATCCCCTTCGCTTTATCCATCTATATGCAGAGCTTGCCCGCCCTTATATTGAAAGATACCTCCAAGATTCTTGGCAAGCCTGCCAACATACGGATGCCATCATCTTCTCGCCCCTTAGTTTTGGCGCTTCAAGCTTTGGTGAATTGCTAGATATCCCTCATTTCTTAGCTAAAATTCAGCCTGTCGGCCATACTCGGGAATTTCCTAGTCCAGTCACTCCTCAAGGCATCAAACTAGGCGGGGGGTATAACTGGCTGACCTATGAAGTTATGCAAAAAATGTTTAGGTTAACGTTTCGTCGCCCCGTGAGTAACTGGCTAGAACACAATCTCCACGCACCCCCATTGTCCGTTTGGGGCAATTCTAAACAGGCCTATCGGGATCAGAAACCTCGCCTATTTGGTTTTAGTGATGCCGTTGTCCCCAAACCCCATGACTGGCCTGATTGGTGGCATGTGACAGGCTATTGGCATTTAGATGGAGGGGATGACTGGCAGCCTTCGCTGAAACTCAAACAGTTTTTGGCGGCGGGGCGACCTCCTGTTTATATTGGGTTCGGCAGCATGAAGGGGAATGACCCACAATCCCTCACTGAAATAGCGCTCAAGGCCCTTGCTCACTCTGGGCAAAGGGGGATCTTATTGACGGGTTGGGGCGGATTGAGTGGGACTGATCTACCCGAGACAGTCTTCAAAGTGGATAACGTTCCCCATGATTGGTTGTTTCCTAAAATGGCGGCAGTGGTTCATCATGGGGGGTCGGGAACGACGGCGGCGGCCATGAGGGCAGGCGTCCCTTCAATTGTGATACCGTTTATGGCGGATCAACCTTTTTGGGGATATAGAGTTGCACAATTGGGTGTCGGACCTGCACCAATTCCCCAGAAAAAGTTAACGGCAGAGGCTTTTGCTGCAGCCATTCAAGATGCAATTCACAATCAGAGGATGCGCGATCGCGCCTATACTCTGGGTCAAACCATTCGAGCAGAAGATGGGGTTGCCAAAGCGGTAGACGTTTTTAATTGCGTCGTAACAGCCTAACCCTTGCATCTAGGTCATTTCGCTATCCTCGGTTATACCTGCTTAACTGACACCTACAAATGAGATGCTTGAGGTCTAGGAAGAGTTTGCTCAAAGTCTGGCATTAGTGTTTCCACCTCTCGCAGTTGCCGAAATCCGTATCCACTGATGCCAATCAGTAAATTACACAGGGCAAACAAACTCAGTAGTAGAGCCATACCCATACCTGGTCCTGTCCCCAGCCAGGTACCAATCCCTGTTGCCAGTAATCCTTGAGGTTGCATCGCAGGTTCAAATAGATAATCGGCTAACGGACCTGCGATCGCAGCCCCAATCGGTGTCGATGCTTGCGCCAACAAGTAGCGGGTTGCAAAGACGCGACCCTGTAGTTTGGGGTCAACCTTGGCGAGCCAAATCGCCTGGTTGGAAGCCCCCGTCAAAGGGATAAAACAGGCTGAGCCAAAGGCTACCCAGATCCAGATCCATTTTCCTTGGGTGAAGGATAAGGTAATCCATCCCAGTTGAGGGAGCGTAACGCCCAAAAATAGTCCATAGATTCGGGGCTTTAGACCGCCAGACACACTGAGAACAATGGCCCCCAGTACACCACCACAACCCAAAGCAGATTGCACAGCCGCTAAAAGCCCGACATCGTTACCATTACGCAGCAGAACCATAGCTGGCAACAGGGCCAAACTGGCACTTGTAAATAGATTGGAACTGAATAGAAAAACCAGGATGGCTTTCAAACCAGGTTGCTGAGAAATATAGCGGCAGCCAAATAAGACTTGTTGCAGCAGAGGTTCAGCCTTATCCTCTCGCTTTGGCTGCGGGATCGAAACGAACCATAAGGAGAGCATCGCTAGGCCAAACGTTGATAGATCAATGCCTAATATTCCCAACAATCCTGTCCAAGGATAGATTGCTCCTGCAAAGGCAGGGGCAAATACATAGGCTCCTGCACTTTTGAGAGCATTCATCGCCCCTGCTCGCCCGTACTGTCGTTTGGAGACTAAAACCGTAGCCGACGCTGAGAAGGAGAGACTTTGGATATAACTGAACAGTCCATTCAGGCCACAGGAAATATACAGATGCCAGATTTCAAGTTGGTGAGTTTGCAACAACAGCAATACACAAATCGTGGATACCCCGGCAACCCCATTGCCTAGCAACATCAATAGCTTGCGGTTATAGCGATCGACCAAAATCCCAGCAAAAAGGGCAATCGCTACCTTCGGCACTAGAGTAAAAAAAACGAGCAGTGATATCGGCGTAGCTTGACCCGTTTGCTCCCACGCCCATAGGGTAACTGCAAAGTTGGTCATATCCGAACCAATCAGAGACGCACATTGGCCAATCCAAATCGTACCGAAAGCCGTTAGCCCTTTAGGTAAAGTGTTGGCCATAGCACTACCCGTTAATTACTGATTTCAGACAGTGCCTTACCAACATCTTCAAGCACTGCTTGGGCGGCCAGAATGTTACGACCTGCACTCCAAACTTGATTGTTGACCTCGTACACCTTGTCGTTGCGGACAGCCTTTAATTTTGACCACAGTGGATCACTGACAAAAGCTTGACGATCCAAACTGCTGTCCGATCGTTGGTCGCGAACCAGAAAGATAATATCGCCATCTAAGCTGTCTAAATCTTCACGAGAAATTAGTTCTACATGTTTTTTGGCACGTTTTTGTACATCTGGACGCGCTACCTCTAGATCCTTCAGAATCGAACCAGCAAAACTATTGACGCTATATACCCCAACTTTGCCTTGCGTTGTGGCAACAATGGAAACAACTGTTTGGCTAGGATTTTTCAACTGAGCCTGCAGTTGAGATACTTTTTGGTTGTAGTCTGCTAACGCTTTTTCTGCTTCAGTCTCTCGATTTAAGGCGTTCGCGTATAGTACAAAATTCTCCTTCCAGTCTCCATCCCGGCCACTGCGCTCAGTAAAGATAGTGGGCGCAATCCGATTCAGATGCTTATATTGAGACTCCGAACTGTTTTTGTTGCCCAAAATTAGATCGGGTTTGAGGGCCAGAATCGCTTCTAAGTTCGGTTGCTTACCATCCCCTACCATTTTGATACCTGCTGTTTGCTGTCCTAGATAGGCAGGAAATTGCTCATAAACGACAGACCCGACCGGTTTAATATTCACAGCTAAAGCCGCATCCAAAGCAGCAGTATCTACCGTCACAACCCGTTGGGGTTGCCGAGGAACTTGCATGCCGCCCATCGCATGATCGACCGTGCGGGCAGTGGCATCTGCCACAGGAGAACGCTGTTCAGGTAAGTCAGGTAGGGGGTCTGAGGCACAGCTAGATAATAACGCCAGAGCCAAGCTTGTGGTGGTCACTATAACTAGCAACTGTTTCTGGGATAGCCGTTTGCGTAGCCCCCTTCTCGGATGAAAGTTATTCGAGAACCCTCGTAGTGGGTATCTCACAATACCCACAATAATTACGGCAAAAAGCAGTATCTGCACAACAACCATAGCGTCCGTGATCATAATGATCGTGAAGAATTTAAAGGTTTCTAAGCCAATTAAAGGTAAAGGAGGCTATAACTCAAAGCTATAGCGAATACTGTAGGTGCGGCCTTCTCCAGGAAAACGACGAATTTCCTGCGCACCAAACCGTTCTTGAGAGTTAACGGGTAAATACTGTTTATCAAACAAGTTTTGAATCCCCAACTGAAGTTTGCCAGGGCCAATATTAATCGTGCTGAATAAATCCACGAGCGTGTAGCCAGTCACTTGGAACTGGTCAACCTCAGCGTTAAAAGCCCGGTCACGGCCTCCTACGAGCAGGGCTTGAAGTCGATTTCGCCAGCCTGGCAGTGTTTCATTCTCTAGATATACTGTGGCCTTCAGTGGCTGGATATCCACAGAACTCAGGGGAACAAATCTATCGTCATCATCACCGTCGGGGTTGTTGTCCCCTTCATTCCAGGACAGGGTGGTTCCTAACCGCCAGCGATCGCTCGGTTGCCAATCAGCCGAAAACTCTAGGCCATAATTCCGTTGTGGCGCTCTAACTAGTCGGGTAATGCCTGCAAGGTCTATCGCTAGAGTTGATCCTAGCGAAGAGGTACTCAAGAAGCCAGCCAGACTCAGGGTTAAATTATCGAAATTACCGCGCACGCCTAGCTCATAGTTATTGACCTTTTGAGGTTCCAACTGAATATTGTCAGCGAAATTGCTACCATCAGCCGCCAAACCTAACGCAATTCCTACACTAGGGATGGAAAATCCCTGGGCAAAGTTACCATACAGACTAATCTGATCCGTTGCCTTAAAAACAAGGCCAGCATTAAAGACCACGTCATCAATAGTTAAGGTTCCACCTTCCACCTCCGCCGGGGGAAATGCGCCGAAATTCCGAAAGGGGCTCCCTGTAAAGTCATCAACATCTAAGCGAATGTTCTCATACCGAAGGCCACCGCTCAGGGAGAGAGTGTCGGTTGCATCCCAAGAGAGTTGGGCAAAGGTACCGATATTGCGCAACTTAAAAAAGGGGGTTTGGTTAAATTCTCGGAAAACATTAACTTCCCGATTATTGTCAAACGCATCAAGATCACTCTCCAGGAAAACCTGCTGATTCTCCTCATAGGAAAGGTCGGCCCCCCAAAGAACTGCCAATCGCTCAGTGATAGGGGTATCAACTTGGAGACGTCCACCCGTTTCCAACGCATCTAGGCGAGTCTGACTGAGGCGAGGCAAAAATGGATTGTTGAGTAAAAAGGCCGGAAAAGCATTCCGGCCATCGCTGAGAAGTTGAGTTAAGTCTGTTTGCCGAAAAAAAGCTTGGGCATTGACTTCAGACCCAAACACATCTTGATGACGGTAGGTCAAGTTGAAATTGTGAACCGTTTGCGCAGGTCTATTGCCACTATTGAACTGCAGACGACCTACTCTGAGGGCTCTGGCCTCCTGCTCACCGGGGATATCGTTAATAGCTCGGTCAGAGATAAACTCGCTATCAAAGACATTATTAAAAAAGTTATAGGAGAACTGAAGTCGCTGATCTTCAGAGATATCGACGCCAACCTTCGCTAAAACATTAATGCTGCTGTTTTCGTTATTGAGCCCTGTGGGGGGGATGCGATCGCCTTCACCATCAAACGTCGCCCCCTTCATATCAAAAGCTGTATCCACTAGGAAGTCGACCTTACCTTCTTTGGCCGTCACTCCTGCATCTACCCGATAACCAAAACCATCCTCTGACAATTTCTCAAAATTGGGACGTAGGGTGAGACCCAGTCGCACTTTTTGTCCATCTTCTTTCAGGGGAGAACGGGAAATAATATTGATGACGCCCCCCGTTGCCCCTTCTCCATAAACTGCACTCGGTCCTCGCACCACCTCAATCCGCTCAATTGCAGAGGGGTCAATGGCTGAAAGCTCAGAGGAGAATCCGGCATTACTGGTTTGCGGGACACCATCAATGAGAATCTGGGCAGGGCGGCCCCGGAGATTCAGTCCACGGGTTCGACCATCGGCAGTAGGGGGTCCTAAACCAGGCACGAATTTACCAAGGGTTTGGGCAAGATCATTATTAAGCGCGGCTTCCTGCTCAATTTCTTGGCGCTTGATCACCGTCACAGAGCGAGGAACAGTGAGTGGATCTTCCTCCGTCCGGGTCGCAGTTACCACAATCTCCAGCTCATCCTCTGCTACTTCGGGATCGTCTGCTGCTGGAGTCTCAATCCCCGTTGTGTTGGGATCATCTGTAGCTGGATCTTGCCCTTCTGGAGAAGGGGGAGGTGCTTCAGTCGCTTCGGGTGAAGGGGTCTCAGGTAATTGGGTTGAATCTGTTGTAGGAGCATCACTAGATGCGGCAGTGGTAGCAACGTCAACTATCAAACTTTGGGGGGTTTGGTTGACCTCAGTCACGAGATCCGCTTGCTCACCGACCACAGTAACTCGAACGCTACTCGCATCTAGGGGAATGACAGTAACCGAGCCAATCCCAGGAGCTGGGTTTGCCTGCTCAAAGGGTTTCCCCCCTGGCAAAATAAGCTGAACATTTTTGATGTCGGCAATAACAGTGTTTTGGGTCCGTGATGTTGATACATCCAATCCAGCTCCAGTCGGAACTTCAAGAACTACTTCTAGACCTTGCTCAGTCGAAACCAATTGAACATTGGTAATTGAGATAACTTGGGCTTTCACTGGCTGAGCTATCAAAATGACTGCTGCACCCGCTCCCAGGTATTTTCCCAAAGCAAACAAATTCTGCACGGCTTGTCCTCACTGACAGGAAGAATGACCTGAATCACAGACATTCTTGATATTGATTATGAATAAACAAAAAATAGCTTACAGCAAATTTAGCTCCTTATTGCAAATCAGTATAGATAATACTCATTTATATTCATCTAAGGTGAAATAGGAGTTGCTGTCTTTGATGAGGGTGTTTTTGGGACGTTAATGCAGGCTGGGTCATTTCTCGTATTCTCTAGCAATAAAAGACCAAATTTACAAACATGAGTTAATTAAAAAATTACGCTCAAAATTAGCTTTTTATAGACTTTGGGTGATTAAAATTCCCAATTTTCCTTAAAAATTTAGTTTTTAGAGGTATTGATGTTATTTTTGCTTACATTTTATGCCTGCTATATGAGAAAGCCAACACCGTAGACAAAAGATGATTGTGTAGATCACTCAATGTCTCGACAGCCTTTCTTACAAATTCTCGTGCATAAACAAGCTCGACTTGCTCAAGTTCTGAAATGAATGCTTGCAATAATCTATTGAAATTGCTTGCAATAATGTTAATTGAGAGATACTCTCAAGTAGAGATTTTTAATTCACCATAGCAATTGATGCTGCTTGCTGCGCTGATCAGTGTGGTAGCAGAGTTCTGTGTATCTGTTCAATGAAACATCACTGTAAAGAAACACTGCCCATAACACTTATCGATCTCTTGCAGCAGAGAGCTGAAACTGAGGCAGAACAGCATACCTATATTTTTCTCAAAGAGGGTGAAGTGGAGGCTGAATCTGTCTCCAATCAGGGGCTCGATCTTCAGGCCCGATGCATCGGTTTGCAGTTGCAGGAGTTGCAAGCTGAGGGCAAACGGGTTTTGTTGGTGTTTCAGCCAGGTCTTGCTTATATTGCTGCCTTTTTTGGCTGTTTGTATGCAGGTGCAATTGCTGTGCCCATCTATCCGCCTCGTCCCAATCGGAGTCTGGAGCGCTTCAAGTCCATCGTTGATGATGCTCAACCGATGCTGGCACTGACGTCTACTACAACTTTGAAGCGTCTGCGGCAGTTGCCCGACCTGCCCTGGTTGAGCGATCTGAATTGGTTAGTCACTGATAATTTGCAGGCGTCGCAAGCGCTAGTGCATGTTGAATCAAGATCTGAGAACGATATCGCATTTCTCCAGTACACGTCGGGGTCGACTGCAGCCCCCAAGGGAGTGATGGTCACTCATAAAAACCTGCTCCACAATTTAGCCTGGATCGCTCGGCAGTTTAATCACACATCTCAGATGCGTGTAGTTTCTTGGTTGCCGCCCTACCATGACATGGGTCTAATTGGTGGGATTCTACAGCCACTCTATTGCGGTGGTGCTGTCACGCTAATGGACCCAGCTCAATTTCTGCAGAAGCCACTTCGGTGGCTCCAAGCTATTTCTCGGTACCAGGCAACCACTAGTGGGGCACCCAATTTTGCCTATGATTTATGTGTCGAACGATCGACACCCACACATCGATCAACGTTAGACCTCAGGAGTTGGCAGGTTGCATTCACAGGGGCCGAACCCATTCGGGCTGAGACCCTATCAAAATTTGCCAAAACTTTCGCTGACTGTGGATTTCGGCAAGAATCATTTTTACCTTGCTACGGCATGGCCGAAACAACCCTGATGTTTACAGGGGCACATGCATCAGAAAAAACTGCTTACAAAACAGTTCGAGACACCGACTTAAGGCTCAATCAAGTCGTTGAAGTCGATGCGACTGAAAATAATACCCAGACCCTTGTGAGCTGTGGGTATCCAGCGCCAGATCAAACCTTACAGATTATTGATCCTGATCAGCTTACGCCTTGCCCCTCAGAACAGGTGGGAGAAATTTGGGTGTCTGGTCCCAGTGTGGCTAGAGGCTACTGGAATCAGCCAGAGCTGACGCAAGCCACTTTCTGTGCTGAGCTTGATGGCGATGGTCCGTTCTTGCGAACGGGGGATTTAGGCTTTCTCAGTCAGGGTGAACTTTACATCACCGGACGCCGAAAAGATTTATTGATTTTCAGGGGGCAGAATCACTATCCCCAAGATATTGAGGCCACTGTTGCTCAGTGTCATTCGGCTTTGAAGTCAGGCTGTGGGGCTGCTATTTCTCGGGTGATTGCTGGAGAGGAACGCCTTGTTATTGTGCAAGAAGTAGAGCGCAGTCACCGCCGCAGTCTCAACATCGGAGAAATCACGACAGCTGTCCGTCAGGCTGTTTCTCAATATCATGAACTACAGGTTCATGGTTTCTATCTATTAAAGCCAGGGAGTATTCCTAAAACATCAAGCGGGAAAATTCAGCGGCAAGCTTGTAAGCAAGCCTTATTGAATGATTCATTGACTGTACTTAGCAAATGGACTGATGGCAATCACACTCAGCCCAATGAGTTAGATACCAATGGGCCATCCTTGAAGACGGGGAACAACACTCCACCTATCCATTCTCAAATTCAAAAGGAGACTGGGGCTACTCACACAACGAGCGAGGCGATTGAAGCTTGGTTGAGAAACCAAATTGCCCTGAAGATTAGGGTTCCTTTGGCAGAGATTGATCCGCAGGTGGAATTTGTGCGTCTGGGTTTAGATTCTGCAACGGCAATGAGTCTATCGGGTGAACTAGAAATTGGGCTCCAGCGTCGCCTATCCCCCATATTGCTCTATGACTATCCCACTATTCGTCAGCTTGCTCAGTATCTAGCGAATGAAACGGTAACAACCTTACCTGCAAAAGCCCACACCCCTGCAACAGACGGCATTGCCATTATTGGTATGGACTGTCGGTTTCCGGGTGCGGATAGTCCAGAAGCATTTTGGCAGCTCTTGCAAGAGGGCGTTGATGCCGTAGGTGAAGTCCCTGGCGATCGCCACAGTCCAGTCAAAGATCATCGCAATTCGAGCACTCCCCCATACCAAGGTGGATTTATCAATGGTATCGATCAGTTCGATACCGACCTGTTCGGAATTACCCCCCGAGAAGCAGAAAAGATTGATCCTCAGCACCGACTGTTGCTGGAAGTCGCTTGGTCTGCTTTTGAACGAGCGGGACAATCACAAATCATCAAAGATAGCCAGACCGGGGTATTTATCGGCATTAGTAATAGCGATTATGGTCGCCAGCTCGCCCAATCAAACCAGCATTGGGATACCTATGCCAGTACGGGCAATGCCTTGAGTATGGCGGCGAACCGAATCTCCTATCAGTTTGACTTGCGGGGTCCGAGCATTGCCATTGATACCGCTTGCTCCTCTGCGCTTGTAGCCATTCATCAAGCCTGTCAGAGTCTTCGTGTCGGAGATTGTGGGAGAGCGATCGCAGGCGGTGTCAATGCGATTCTTGCGCCGGAGTTAACCTCAGCCTTCACTCAAGCCCAGATGCTGGCTGCCGATGGTCGCTGTAAAACATTTGATGCCGACGCGGATGGTTATGTTAGAGGAGAGGGCTGTGGTCTAGTAGTTCTCAAACGACTTGCAGATGCTCAGCGAGATGGCGACCCGATCCTGGCCGTCATCTTGGGATCAGCGGTTAATCAAGATGGCCGCAGTAATGGGATTACAGCGCCTAATGGTTTAGCTCAGCAAAGCGTGATTGCTCAGGCATTAGATCAAGCGGGCGTGGCTCCAGCAGAGGTTCAATATATTGAAACCCACGGAACGGGGACGCCGCTAGGAGATCCGATTGAAGTGGCCTCTCTGCAAAAGGTTTTGGGGCAAGACCGTTCACCGGACGAAACCTGCTGGCTCGGATCGGTCAAAACGAACATTGGTCATTTAGAGTCGGCTGCGGGTGTGGCCGGGTTAATGAAAGTTGTGCTGGCCTTGCAGCATGGCTCTATTCCGGCTCATCTGCACTGCCAGACGTTGAATCCTTATATTGAACTGGAGGGAACTGGATTTGCGATCGCAACCCAATCCCAGCCTTGGCCTACCTCTAATCAAAGGCGTTTAGCGGGCGTCAGTGCCTTTGGCTTCGGCGGTACCAATGCCCACGCCATTCTTGCTGAAGCCCCTGATCAAGAAGTGACTGCTCCTATCCCGGACGAGCGTCTACAGCATGTGTTGGCCTTATCTGCCCAAACACCAACGGCACTGCGAGAACTGTGCGAGCGGTATATCCAGGAAATCGCAGCCACAGCCAACCTTGCAAATCTTTGTTATTCAGCGAATACAGGACGTTTCTCGCTGGGGAGTCGAGTTGCCTTCGCAGCCTATTCAACTTCACACCTTAAAAATCAGCTGCAAACGTTCGTTCAACAGAGCAGTAGCCCACCTTCAATACCCTCTGCGCAGGTGGGTTTCCTCTTCACTGGCCAAGGCTCACAGTATGTGGGCATGGGGCGACAGCTATATGATACTCAGCCCACCTTCCAGCACATCCTGAATCAATGTGCTGAGATCCTACGACCCGACCTAGAATTTTCGCTACTTGACGTTCTCTATCCTGCGGTTGAAACCCCGTCACCCATTGATCAAACCGCCTATACTCAGCCAACGCTATTCGCGTTAGAATATGCCCTCGCTCGACTTTGGCAGTCTTGGGGGATTCAGCCCGATTTTTTATTAGGGCATAGTGTTGGAGAGTGTGTTGCCGCTTGCATTGCGGGTGTCTTTAGCCTAGAAGAGGGTTTGAAACTGATCGCCGCCCGCGGTCGGTTAATGCAGAGCCTATCCACCGCGGGCAAGATGGTTGCGATCGCCGCTACTCCTGACACCATTGAACCCCTAATTGCGTCTCATCCAAACGTCAATATTGCCGTTTTCAATGGTCCCCAAAATATTGTGATCTCTGGCCAGCGACAAGCCGTGCAGCAGGTTTCGGATCAGTTGACAGCTCAAGGTATAAAGACCAAAGCGCTGGCAGTTTCCCACGCTTTTCATTCCCCTTTGATGGAGCCCATCCTCGCTGAGTTTCGCCAAATTGCTGAATCCATTGACTTTCAAGAACCGCAGATCAAGATCATCAGTAACCTGACGGGAGACCTGGCTTCGCCAGCGATCGCCACTGCCGACTATTGGATGCAACATGTCCGACAACCTGTGCAGTTTGCATCAGGGATGACCGCCCTTGAAGCCCAAGGATGTGAGTTTTTCTTAGAGATCGGCCCTAAGCCGACTTTACTGAGTCTTGGCCAACAGTGTCTGCAAGAATCACAGCACCAGTGGCTACCGAGTCTACGCCCCCAACAGGATGACTGGACCGTCATGCTGCAGAGTTTAGGACAGCTTTACGAGTGCGGCTTTGATGTGGACTGGCAGGGCTTTGATCAGGACTATCCTCGGCAGCGAATTGATCTACCCACCTATCCCTTTCAACGACAGCGATATTGGTTGCCGACAGCGGAAACTCAGCCTGTGCTAAAGCTCGTCGATAGCTCGGAGGATCATCCTCTTTTGGGGCATCGGTTACCATCAGCCGCCTACCGTGAACAGGACTGGCTCTGGGAAGTCTGTCTCGATCCTGCAACACAGCCTTACCTGAAAGAGCATCGTATTTGGGGAACTCCGGTGCTGTTTATGGGGGCCTATTTAGAAATGGCGATGGCTGCGGCCCAAACCGCTTGGGGCCAAGGTCAATATCCTATTCAACAGCTAGAATTGCATACTCCGCTTTTTCTAACCCCTGGCCTGTTAAGAACGATCCAGGTCTCGTTGGCAGCGTCTGACCTCTCTGCATCTTTCCAGATCCATAGTCGGCAATCAACGACAGAATCTTGGACGCTTCACGCTTCTGCAAGGGTCCTCCAGTCTCATAAGGAGAGGATTGCAGCATGACGGTTGAGGCGCTACAGACTCCAAGCCTAGCCACAGCTCAGACGGCTCCAACTGGGATGCAGTTTGGTCTGATGTTTTTTGCCAGCGGCGAAGATAACTTGGAACGCGATCGCTATCGCTTAGTCATCGAAAGTGCCAAGTTTGCCGATCAGAATGGCTTCTCCAGTATCTGGATTCCTGAGCGGCATTTCACTCCCTTGGGTTGCTTATATCCCAATCCGGTGGTCCTCCAGGCCGCCTTAGCCCGCGAAACCCAGACTATTCGCTTGCAGGCGGGTAGTGTCGTCTTGCCCTTACATGACCCGATTCGAGTCGCGGAAGAATGGGCAATGGTCGATAACCTCTCCGGTGGACGGGTGGGACTCTCTTTTGCCTCAGGCTGGAATCCAGGAGACTTTGCCTTTTTCCCAGATCGCTACGATCATCGCTGGCAGGTCATGGAAGCGGGAATTCATACTGTCCAGAAACTCTGGCGAGGAGACTCTATTCTAGTGCAGGGCGGCGATGGTCAATCCCGCCAGGTCAGAGTCTATCCAACGCCCATCCAAAAGCAACTCCCGCTTTGGGTGACGGCCGCTAGTAACCCCAAAACCTTCATTAAAGCGGGTGAGTTGGGGGCTAATTTACTCACACATCTGTTTGATCAAGATTTAGCGACGTTGGCGCAGAAAATTGCATTGTATCGTCAAGCCAGTCTAGAAAACGGCCATCGACCTGGAAAAGTAACGGTAACATTACACACCTATATGGGCAATGACTTGGTTGCGGTGCGGGAACAGGTACGGCATCCCTACTGCAATTATCTCAAAGCAAATCTGCCGCTACTGAAAGGGCTGAGCTATAGCCGAGGACAATCTGTAGATCTGTCCTCCCTCTCTCAAGTCGATCTCGATCAGATGACAGGCCGGATCTTCGAGAAATTTTATAGCGAGGGCAGATCCTTACTCGGTACTCCAGAAAGCTGTCAGAGATTGGTAGAGCAGCTTTATCACATTGGCGTCAACGAAATTGCCTGCCTACTCGATTTTGGGCCACATCCTGACTTGATTCTGCAAACTCTCCCCCATCTCAACCGTCTACGAGCCGCCTGTGAGTCATTGATGGATGGCTCCTTCAGTGTTCCTATTCATTTGCCGGAGACGGGTATTGAGACGAACTCGGCCAACCAAAATCTGAATCAGGAACGCCCTGATGATCAAGAAGACACCATTGCAGCCATCCAAGGGCGTTGCCAATCGGTGACAAAGGAGACATTTTATCAGGCGTTGAAAGAGCGTGGGGTTGAGCTAGGTTCCAGTTTTCAGGGGATTGAGCAGCTTTGGCGAACTGAGGGAGAAGCGATCGCAACCATCCAACTCCCTCACCATCTGCAAGCTGATGACTATCGTATTCATCCCGCTCTCTTAGATGCTTGTCTACAGGTCTTTTGGGCCACATTACCTGACACCGACACTGCCAGTTATTTGCCTGTAGGTCTAAATGAACTGACTATGCTAGAAAATTTTGATGGCCCTCTCTACAGCCATGCAGTTCTCACCTCTCAGCCTGATAGCACTGCATTCACAGGAGATGTGCGCGTTCTAGATACTGATGGCACGGTCAAAATGAGGCTCCAGGGTATCCGGCTGCAGCAGATGAATGCGACAGCGCCTCGCTCCAAAATCGCGGACTGGTTCTATCAAGTCGAGTGGCGTCCTTCCCCCTTGCCAAAACCGCAAGATACAGCTCTGACGTTCGCCCCGGTCTCTCAAATTGCAGCTCAAGTACGTCAGCAGACTCGTTTGAAAAAGCTAGATGTCTATCGAGATCTACTGCCTCAACTCAATACCCTGAGCCGAGATTTTATCCTCTGTGCTTGTCAGGAAATGGGTTTAAATTTACAGCCTGGACAGCCATTTCCCTTTGATGCCTTACGGCAACAAACCCAACCTCAGCATCACCGTTTGATCAATCGACTGATCGAGATTTTGACGGAGCAGGATGTTCTCAGTATTCAAGGGAAAAACCAGTGGCAGATAGGGCTATTGCCCACTATTGAGAATCCAGCCCAACGTCTGCAGGCACTTCAAAATCGCTATCCGGTTTGTCAGGCAGAGTTAAAGCTATTAGGGCGATGTGGACAGGGGCTTGCAGCTATTTTGCAGGGGCAGGATCCGCTCAATCTATTATTCCCTGACGGATCGGTTGCGGATGTTGAGGCGCTGTATCAAGACTCTCCGGCAGCTCAAGTTGCGAATCAATGGGTATTGGCTGCGATTGTAGCCGCCATCCCAGATCTTCCCCCCCATCAGACCCTTCGAATCCTAGAAATTGGAGCTGGCACTGGCGGCACGACGGCTTATGTGCTGCCCCAACTTCCTAGCGATCGCATCGAGTACACCTTTACAGATATCTCTTACCTATTCACAGCAAAGGCCGAACAAAAGTTTGCCGACTATCCTTTTGTTAAATATCGGCAGCTAGACATCGAAAAAAGCCTTGAAAGTCAAGGATTCAATAACCAGCACTTTGATCTCATTTTGGCGGCTAATGTTCTCCACGCGACAGCGGATTTGGAACGAACCCTTAGCCATATTCAGCAGCTTTTAGTTCCGGGTGGACTGTTAATCATGCTGGAAGGTATGGAACCACAAGCCTGGCTAGATTTGATTTTTGGTCTCACGCCTGGATGGTGGTCCTTCACAGATACTCACCGACGCCCTAACTATCCCCTAATCAATCAGGCGCAGTGGCAGCAGTTACTCAAAACAGTTGGATTCGATGCTGAAATCATTTCAGCCGATCAACAGGAACTCTCCCAACAGGCTGTGATTCTGGCTTCCACCCAAACCCAAAAATCATTAGGGGACTGGGTGATCTTTGCTGATCGGGCTGGCATTGGTCAACAGCTAGCGACACAGCTCCAGTCCCAGGGAGAATCCTGCCAGCTCATTGATGCAGATCGATTTGATTCTGCCGAGTTTCACACCCTCATTTCTTCGTTCACAGCAAATAATTGTCGAGGATTGGTGTACCTATGGGGGTTAAATGATTCGAGCCAACCCCCTTTAGAAACACGCTGGAATACGACTGCGCCTGTTGCCTTAATTCAGGCATTTGCCAATACCGAGATCCCGATTTGGCTAGTTACCCAAGGGGGACAGGCTGTTGGTGATTGTGATATCAACGCCACCCAATCGATGCTGTGGAGATTAGGCAAAGTGTTGGCAGTGGAGCAACCCCGGCGGTTGGGTGGTCTTATTGATCTCGATCCCACAGCTCCAGTCTTCCAGGCGGCAACCGATCTGCTGCGAAGTATGCAGACGGGAGCGGATGCAATGGCATTCCGGCAACAGCAAAGCTGGTCCCCTTGTCTAACCCCCTATTCAGTTGCGACCCAGAACTCAGCCGAGATCAAAGCAACTGCTAGCTATCTGATTACAGGGGGGCTTGGTGATTTAGGCTTACAGGTCGCAAGCTGGCTGGCAGAACAAGGTGCCCAACATCTGATCTTATTAGGTCGCACGGCTTTGCCTCCCCGTCGTCAATGGCTTTCCCTCACTGAAAGGGATGCAACCTTCCAGCAGACGCAAGCGATTCAAGCGATTGAAGCCCAAGGTATCCAGGTTTATTCGGTAACAGCAGATGTCGCGGATCCTGAGCAGCTAGCCCAGGCCATTCAGTCCGTCGATTTCCCACCCATTCAGGGCGTTTTTCACTTGGCCGTAGAACCGCCTCAGTTTGCCCCACTGGAGCAGGTTGATGCAGAGCGCCTGGAAAAGACCCTAAGTCCCAAAGTCGGAGGAGCCTGGAATCTCCATCAGTATTTCTCTGAGCAATCCCTTGATTTCTTTATTCTATTTTCCTCTTGGGCAGGGCTACTGGGTTCTGTGGGGCAACAGCTCAGTGGCTACAGTATGGCCAATGCCTATTTGGATGGCCTCGCCCACTATCGACAATCATTGGGGTTACCCGCCCTCAGCATTGATTGGGGGGATTGGGCTGGGATTGGGCTGCGATCGCGTTCCATCAAAGCCGGACAACGTCTACTCCCCGAGTCCTGGACACTCACGCCAGAACAAGGACTCCAGGCCCTAGGACAGCTCATACATGAACAGGGACAGGTTGCAGTTTTACCCGTCCCTTGGTCAGAATTTTTCGATCTATTCCCTACCGCTAGATCACAGCCGCTGCTCTCAAATGTCGCCACTCAAACCTCACCGACAACGTCCAATCCCCCTTCGTCCCAGCTCCAGGACTGGGAAGCATTGCCCCCTGTAACTCGTCTACAAGCCCTCAAAAACCATGTCCAGGCAACGGTTGCCCATGTAATGGGTGTGCAGTCTCCAAATTCTATTGATCCTGATCGCGGACTGTTTGAAATTGGTATGGATTCGCTCATGGCCTTGGAGGTCAAAAATCATGTAGAAATCAGCCTCGGGAAAACGATTCCTGCTGTGGCTGCTTTTGAGTATCCCACCGTAAATGCGTTGGCAACCTATCTTGCTGAATCGATTCTGGGCTGGGACAAACCAGTAGCTCCGACCAGTGCTCCCATCGCGGAGACACCCTTATCCAAAATCTCACAGCTATCGGACGACGATGTTGATCGGCTGTTTGACGAAACATTTTCTAGGCAAAACCCCAGTGAGTGATTTTCTCAACCATATCAAAACCCTCTCTCCCAAACGGCTAGCGCTTCTAGCCTACGAGCTGCATGAGGAAATAGAGGCTCTGAAGCAGCCCGAGTCAATCGCAATTGTCGGCATGGGCTGTCGATTCCCTGGTGGCGTGAACAATCCAGATGACTATTGGCAACTGCTCCAGTCAGGGCGTGACCCCATTTCAGAAGTCCCGCAGCGGCGCTGGGACGTAGATGCCTACTTCAATGCTGATCCCAGCGTGCCGGGGAAAACCTACACAAGGCACGGCGGTTTTTTAGAGCAGGTGGATCAGTTTGACCCTGATTTTTTCGGTATTAGCCCCCGTGAAGCCACTGCGATGGATCCGCAGCAGCGGCTTTTACTAGAGGTGAGTTGGGAGGCGCTAGAACGGGCAGGCTATGCACCGCAACAGCTCCGAGGAAGCCGAACGGGTGTGTATGTTGCCATCGGTACCTCCGATTACACAAACCTACAAGCGAAGGTCCCCGAAGGCATTGATGCCTATACGGGGACGGGCAGTGGGTTTTGCTTTGCCGCTGGACGATTGTCCTATTTTCTCGGGCTACAGGGACCGAACATGGCCCTTGATGCTGCCTGTTCTTCTTCATTGATGGCGATCCACCTGGGGTGCCAGAGTTTACGTAGTGGCGAGTGTGATCTGGTTTTAGTAGGCGGCGTGAATCTGCTGCTCTCCCCCGCGTCGAATATTGTCTTCTCTGCCACCCGCATGATGGCAGCGGACGGCCACTGCAAGACCTTTGATGCCGCCGCCGATGGCTATGTTCGCTCTGAAGGGTGTGCCGTTGTGGTTCTGAAGCGCCTCAAGAAGGCCCAAGCCGATGGCGACAACATCTTGGCCGTCATTAAAGGCACCGCCTGCAATCATGGCGGCGCTAGTGGTGGACTGACCATTCCCAATGGTGCGGCACAACAGACCGTCGTTCGAGCCGCGTTGGCCCAGGCTAATGTGACCCCTAGCGCGATTCAGTATGTAGAAGCCCAGGGGACGGGAACGCCTCTGGGGGATGCTATTGAAGTCCGGGCACTCAGTCAGGTGTTTAAAGAAGGGCGATCGCAACTCAACCCACTCTACATCGCGTCAGTAAAAACCAATATCGGCCACACCGAAACCGCTTCAGGTATGGCGAGTTTACTCAAGGTCGTGCTGTCGATGCAGCATCAAAAATTGCCTCCCCACCTGCATTTACAGACGCTCAATCCTGAGATTGATCTAGATGACATTCCCGCCAAAATCCCTACTGAACTGACGCCTTGGCCTGAGCATTCTGGCCCACAACTCGCCGGGATCAATTCCTTTGGAATGAGTGGTACCAATGCCCATGCGGTCTTAGAAGCCGCCCCGACTTCGACGCTTCAGTCTGCAAAGCGGTCTTCCTATCTATTGCCTTTGTCTGCTAAAACGCCTGCTGCTTTACTAGAGCTGGTCCAGCGATATGTTCAGTTTTTGCAAGCGCATCCTGATACTGATTTAGGACATCTTTGTTTTACAGCGGGGGTGGGGCGATCGCATTTCCCATATCGCTGTGCGTTTGTGACTGACTCTATTCCTCAACTGCAGCAGACCTTAGCAGATTACCGAGAGGCTGATGAACGCAGTGATTCGGTTCAAGGAATACCCGACCTGATTTTCTTTTTCCCTTCTGAGCAAGAGCAGATCCTGACTTGGGGGCAAAAACTTTATGAAACCTACCCCGCGTTTCGAGCTGTTGTTGCTCAGGCTAACCAGATTCTGTCGGAGTTACAGGTCGATCTGATTGATTTCGGACCCACAACAGATTTAGATATTCCTAATTTCGTGCTGCCCTACGCCCTTGCCGAACTCTGGCAATCCTGGGGAATTCAGCCTAGTGGATTGATGGGCAGCGGTTCTGCGACTTCAGTCATCGCAGCCTGCCACGCCGGATACTTCAGTTTGGAGCAAGCCCTTTATTGGCTAGTCAAGGGAACACCCATCGATACACTACAGGCACCAACAAGCATTCTCTATGATGATGCAACTGACAAACCTATCGATACTGCCACTGTATTCAATTGGCTTCGCTCTGGAGATCAGCAGACAATCTGCCCTCCACAGGGTTCAGAACAGGTTTTGATCATGGGCAATCTGCCTGAAAGCTGGGAAACTTCCGACCATTGGACCATTGCGGCTGCATCCAGCACAATGGCGCAAAGCTTGGGCCAGCTTTATCGACAGGGGTTTACGGTTGATTGGATTGGTTTTTATCGCGGCTGCAAGTACCAACGAATGCCGCTACCGACCTACCCATTTCAGCAGCAGCGGTATTGGAGCGAACAAGCCACATTGGGAGCCAGCGTTGGAACAAACCGCGTCCCCTCAGTGCCAGTCCCTGAGACCGAAATCTCACGAGAAATCCTGGTTTCTTTATCTCCTGAGCAGCGGCAAACTGTCTTGGAGCACGACCTGATTAGACGCTTTGCCCGCGCAATTGGCGTTGCCCCTCACAAAATTACAGCGACCACGCCGCTTAGCTCAGTAGCCACCGATTCGATCATGGCAATTGAGATCAAATTTGATCTGGAAAAGCAACTAGGCTACACAGTGCCTTTGGTTCAGTTTTTGATCAATTCCACCCTTGCAGACTTAGCGACTGAGATTTTAGCCAATTTAGACGGCGTAGCCGAGACCTTACCCAACCTTGAACTTGAACCGACTCAACGTCACCAACCGTTCCCGCTTAACGATATTCAGACTGCCTACTGGATTGGACGCAGCGGAGCCTTTGAAATGGGGAATGTTGCCGCCCATGTCTATGCAGAGTTCGAGGGCCAGGGGCTAGATTGCCACCGCCTGCAACAGGCATTTCAAAAGGTGATAGACCGTCACCCTGTATTGCAAACGGTAATTTTGCCCGATGGTCAGCAGCAGGTGCTAGCGGACCTGCTGCCCTATGAGATGACTATTTTAGACGGGGGTGCTCTGTCTGGTGATGCGAAAGATCAACAGTTGGAACAACTGCGCGATCGCCTGTCACATCAGATACTCGATCCCCAGACTTGGCCTCTATTCGAAGTGTGTCTAGCCCGTTTGGACGAGCAGACAGTTCACGTTTTTCTCAGCATTGATAACCTACTCGTGGATGGTGCCAGCCTCGGGATTATCTGTCGGGAGTGGGGACATTTTTATTCGGCATTAGACAACGACTTACCGACTCTGGAGCTTTCCTTCCGGGATTATGTGCTGGCGTTACAGTCCTTTGAACAGTCAGACCGATATTTACAGTCCAAAAATTATTGGCAAGCACGTCTCCTAGACCTGCCCCCAGCCCCAGCACTCCCTCTGGCTGTGGCACCTACACAAATTACTCGCCCCCAGTTCGTACGCCGCACTGCAAGGCTAGCGGCTGAGCAGTGGCAGTTGCTGAAAGAACAGGCTGCTCAACTGGGCCTCACAGCTTCTGGGATATTGCTGGCAGCCTATGCCGAGATCTTAGCAACCTGGAGTCAGTCCCGAACATTCTGCGTCAACCTCACGACTTTTAATCGGCTTCCCATTCACCCACAGGTTCAGAATCTTGTGGGAGATTTTACCTCTCTGACTCTGCTAGGCGTTGACTATCGCCAAGGGGGTGCTTTTGAGGTGCGATCGCAACAGCTCCAAAAACAGCTCTGGCAAGACCTAGAACACAGTTTTGTCAGTGGAGTCAACATTCTGCGAGAGATGATGATGCAGACTCAAGAACAAGTCGTGATGCCAGTGGTATTCACGAGTCTGTTAGCCAACCCACAACTCCAGAACCGCTCCACATTCAATACTGATTGGCTGGGCACACTGGTTTATAGCATTGCTCAAACCCCTCAGGTTTGGCTCGATCATCAGGTATACGAAGAAGACGGCGAGCTGGTTTACAACTGGGATACTGTGGACGGTCTGTTCCCCGAGGGAATGGTGGATGCCATGTTCTCGGCCTACGGTCAACTTCTAGAGAAACTGGCGCTTCATCCCCAGACTTGGCAAGAAAAGCAACCACTCCCGTTACCTGAAGATCAGCCCCACAACAATCAAGTCCCTCTAACTACCGCTTTACTCCAGGATGGATTGATCTCCCAAGCACAGCATCAGCCCCAACATCCAGCCGTCATTACGCCAACGTTGCAGTTGACCTACGGTGAGCTGTGCCAACGGGCTCAGCAAGTTGGCCAGCGGCTCCGTCGATTGGGTGTGCAGACCAATGAGCTAGTCGCCATCTCAATGGAAAAGGGATGGGAGCAAGTCGTAGCGGTCTACGGAGTATTGATGGCAGGTGCGGCCTATGTCCCTATCGATCCAGCACTGCCAATGGAGCGTCGCCATCACCTTTTGGCACAGGGAAACGTCAAGTGGGTGCTCAGTCAAAGTCATTTGCAATCTGCACGAGCATGGCCTGTCCAGGTTCAGATCATTGCCGTCGATGCAGGTGAGCTACTTCAGGAGTACGATGCACCCCTCGTGTCTCAGCAACAGCCCACTGATTTGGCCTACGTGATTTATACCTCGGGTTCAACAGGTACTCCTAAGGGTGTGATGATCGATCACCAAGGGGCTATGAACACGATTGAGGATATTAATCATCGCTTTGGGATGAACCCCCAGGATCGAGTATTGGCCCTATCTTCCCTCAGCTTTGATCTGTCGGTCTACGATATTTTCGGCACGATCACCGCTGGTGGCACACTGGTGATTCCCACTGCCCGTGACGCAAAAGATGCGGCGGCTTGGGTGCGTCTGATTGAGAAGCATCAGATCACGATCTGGAATACGGTGCCCGCTTTAATGCAAATGCTGGTTACCCAGGATACTGAGTCAGAGATTTTAGCGTCTTTGCGGCTGATTTTAATGAGCGGCGACTGGATTCCCCTGGCGCTGCCAGAGAAGATTCGAGCTGTCTGCCCTGAGAGCCAGATCATTAGCCTTGGTGGGGCCACAGAAGCATCAATTTGGTCCATTCTCTATCCCATTCATGAGATTGATCCGAGCTGGCGCAGTATTCCCTACGGTCATCCGATGAGGAATCAACAGTTCTATGTCCTCAATGAACAGTTCAATCCTTGCCCTACTTGGGTGTCAGGACATCTGTATATTGGTGGCTCGGGGCTAGCCCAGGGATATTGGCGTGATCCAGAGAAGACGGCAGCTAGTTTTATCACCCATCCAGTCTCCGGTGAGCGTCTCTATCGAACAGGTGATTTGGGTTGCTATCGACCGGATGGTGAGATCGAATTTTTAGGTCGTGAAGATCAGCAGATCAAATTGCGAGGGTATCGCATTGAGCTAGGCGAAATTGAGACGGCGCTAGAACAGCATCCTGATGTAAATGCAGCAGCGGCTTTAGTGATTGGGGCTAGTCCTCGAAAGCTGGTGGCCTGTGTTGTCCTCGAAAATCCGCAGACCTTATGGGAGCATTCCCAGAAATCTGAAGAACGGGAAGGTTTTCATAGCCTGAATTCGAGCGATCAGACCTCCGCTCTCACTCAGTTTGTAGCCCAAAAGCTTCCAGATTATATGGTGCCAGAAGGAGTTCTGTGGTTGGATACATTGCCTCTCAACGCCAATGGCAAGGTTGATCGGCGCCATCTACAAACGCTCTGGGTGGAGAATCCAATCTCCAGCTCAGTTGGTTATGTTGCACCTCGAAATGCTTTAGAAACAGCGGTAGCAGATCTATGGGCCGAGCTGCTTCAGCAAGAAAAGATAGGTGTTCTGGATAACTTCTTTGAATTAGGGGGAAACTCATTACTGGCCACTCAACTCATGGCAAGAGTACGCCAAATGTTTCAGGTGGAAGTGCCGTTGCGATCGCTGTTTCAAGACCCCACCGTGGCAGCCATTGCTACTGCCATTGCCGAAGGGTTAGCAGCAATGGTCAACGATGAGTTACTGGCAGAACTCTCCGACATCCCAGAACCCCTAGAGGCCAGGACACCATTGGGGAGGGGGCAATCATGAGTAACTTGGCAGACCAGATTGCTGGACTTTCCCCAGAGCAACTTGCTCAGCTCACCCAGCGGCTACAGCAGAAAAAAGCCTCGGGTCAGATTGTGCGTCAGCACCGTGAGCAACAGACATTTCCGCTTTCCTTTGCCCAGCAACGCCTCTGGTTTCTCCAGCAACTACAGCCTGATGGTCTGACGCTGCCAGCAGCGGTCAAAATCATAGGTCCACTGGATGTTGAACGATTGCGCGGCTGTTTTCAGCAGCTCTGTGACCGTCATGAACCTTTACGGACTCGCTTCATTATTAATGAGACAGGTGATCCAGTGCAGGACATTCAGATTGCCCCTGATTGGCAGTTGCCTATTATTGATCTACAGGGAAACGACTCACCGCTAGAGGTAGAGCGGCTGATCAAGGAAACCACAAAACAGCCTTTCGATCTATCCCAAGCCCCACTGCTGCGAACCACAATTCTCCGCTTAAGCGCTGAAAATTATGTCCTACTTTTCAATGCTCACCACATCATTATCGATGGCTGGTCACTGAACGTGCTCATCAGAGAATTGGCAGTTCTCTACAGCAAAAATACAACTGACTTGCCGCCCTTCTCGATCCAGTACGCAGACTACACCCTCTGGCAGCGTCAGCAGCTCCGGGGAGAGACCTTAGATACGCTTCTAGACTATTGGCGGCAGCAGCTTCAGGCCGTTCCGACCCTATTGGAACTCCCCGCAGATCGCCCCCGCCCTGCTGTCCAATCGATGAAGAGTAGCAGACTCACTATCCATCTCTCAGCAGATCAGACCGCAAACCTGAAGTATCTGGCACGACAGTCCAACGCAACGCTGTTTATGGTCGGACTCGCTGCATTTTATGTGCTGCTGCATCGCTACACGGGACAGACTGACTTGCTGGTCGGGTCTCCTGTTGCCAATCGCAATCAAGTGCAAACAGAAGGGTTGATGGGTGTGTTTGTGAATACCCTGGCTCTCCGCACCCAATTGCAGCCCACTTGGACGTTTCGCCAAGTTCTGAAACAAGTGCGCTCTGGGGTGGCTGCAGCCCATGATCACCAAGATTTACCCTTTGAGAAGTTAATCGAAACTTTGGCCCCAGAGCGATCGCCCAGTGCTGCACCACTTCTGCAAGTGATGTTTGGTCTACAGGCAGATCCGAGCCAATCTTTTTGCTGTGCGGATTTGACCCTAGAGCCAGTCACTCTCGATTTACAAACCTCACCGTTTGATCTCGTTCTTCAGTTGTTTGAAAGGGGAAAATCGATACAAGGATGGTTTGAATACAGCCGTGATTTGTTTGATGCCGCCACCATCGAACGACTCGCAGGCCATTGGCATGTTCTGCTCAGGTCCATTCTTGCTCACCCCGATCAGTCCATTGGTCAACTTGACTTACTCAGTGTCTCTGAGCATCAACAGTTGCAGCATTGGAATCGAACTCAATGCTCCTACCCACAGCTTTGTGTGCATGAGTGGGTTGAACGTCAGGCATGGGAGAGACCGGATGCGATCGCACTTACATTCCCAGACCAACAGCTCACCTATCGGGACTTCGATCAGCAAGCCAATCATTTGGCGCATCAACTGCGAACCCACGGGGTCGGTCCAGAAACGCTAGTAGGTATCTGTCTCGATCGCTCTCCCCAACTGATGGTGGCAATTCTCGCGGTTTGGAAGGCAGGCGGAGCTTATATTCCGCTTGACCCTACCTATCCAGCACAGCGGCTACAAATGATGGTTGCTGAAGCTCAAATGTTGCTGACTCAGCCTGCTCATGTAGATTTATTCTCCAGCCAGGATTCTACATTAGTCCCTCATTCATCTGAACACTCAGGTCGAAGCCTAGCTTCCCAATCTTGGGGAGAGAGTACCTTGCATTTGTCCTTGGCAGATAAGGAGATGCTGCTCTTTTCTAGGACTGAACAGGATTCAGAGTCCTGCAAGAGTAGGGAATTTAGGGGGGGAGTGCAAGAGTCTGATACCGCTTCAACGCTAGATCACTTGGCCTACGTCATCTATACCTCTGGGTCTACGGGGCGACCCAAAGGGGTCATGCTGACCCATCGGGGCTTGGCTAACTTAAGCAAGGCTCAGCAGACTCTGTTTCAACTCGATACTGATAGCCAAGTCATTCAGTTTGCCTCTGCCAGCTTTGATGCATCGGTCTGGGAAATGGTGATGACGTGGCGAGCTGGAGCCACCCTCCATCTGGGAACGGGTGATCAGTTATTGCCAGGAAACGCATTGCAGGCGTTTTTGCAGCGTCGCCGCATTACCCATGCCACCCTGCCCCCTACAGCCTTGACGCCCCTGGATCCGCAAACCCTGCCTGACCTAAAAACGATCATTACAGCGGGCGAAGCCTGTTCAGCAGCGCTTGTCAAAAATTGGCGTCCTCATCGACGTTTTTTCAATGCCTACGGTCCCACAGAAACCACTATTTGCGCCACGGTTTATCGTGTTGAGGACAATGCTCCACCCGCGATTGGGATGCCCATTGCCAATACTCAGGTCTACATTTTAGATAGTCAGTTCCAGCACCTACCGATTGGTATTCCAGGGGAGCTGTATGTGAGCAGCGTGGGCTTGGCGCGGGGCTATCTCAATCGTCCTGGGCAGACGGCGGCTAGCTTTATTCCCAATCCCTTTAGTGCAGAACCGGGGACACGACTGTATCGGACGGGTGATCTGGCTTGTTATCGGGATGATGGTGCGATCGCATTTCTGGGACGCCTCGATCATCAGGTCAAGCTACGCGGTTTACGGATAGAACTCGGTGAGATAGAAGCCCGTCTTGTCCAGCATCCAGCTGTTGCTGAAGCAATCGTCATTGCCCATGCTCAGGACAATGATGTGCAGCTTTTGGCTTACTGTTGTTCTTCTGAGCCGAAAATTTCAACCACTGAACTACGCCAATTCATCGCCGCAACATTGCCCACTTACATGGTGCCCAACCAGTTCATTGTTCTGGAGACATTACCCTTACTCCCCAATGGCAAGGTAGATCGCAAAGCTTTACCCCATCCAGAAGAGCAGCCCCGAGAGACCCCAATGGTGGCTCCTCGCAACCAAACGGAAGCCGACCTCGTAGAGATTTGGCAGCGCATCCTCAATCGTCCAGACATTGGCGTTGAAGACTCCTTCTTCGAGCTGGGGGGACATTCCATGCTGGCAACCCAAGTGATCACCCATATCCAAACCCAATTTGGGATTAGCTTGCCCCTTCGACAAATCTTTGAAGCTCCAACGATTGCAGGATTAGCCCACTCTATTGATGAGCAGAATCGTTCTGAGGAAAACAACATCCCTCAAATCAGTCGGGTGGGTGATTTACCCTTGTCTTTCGCGCAGCAGAGGCTGTGGTTCCTTGAGCAACTAGAAACAACCGGGGCCACCTATCACATCTCAACCAAGCTCCACCTACAGGGTAATCTTCAGTTCACAGCCCTCCAGCAAAGTCTGGACAAGATTGTAGAACGACACGAAATCCTTCGCACTCGGTTTGTAACCCATGCAGGTCAACCCCAAGTGGTGATTGACCCAGCTAGCCCCTTGGATCTCGCTGTCATTAATCTACAGGGGGTATCTCAACAGCAGCAGTTAGAACAACTACAGAAACTCTTTGCACTGGAAGCGCAAACATCCTTTGACTTAGCACAGGAACCATTGCTCAGAATCAAGATTGTGCGACTAAGTGTTGAAGAGGCCATCGCACTGGTTACCCTCCATCACATCATCGCCGACGGTAGTTCCAGCCAGATTTTCTTGAGAGAATTGACGGAACTCTATCAGGGATTCTCTCAAAATCAGACTCTCAATTTACCCCAGTTGCCAGTGCAGTACGTGGACTATGCCCATTGGCAGCGGCAAGCCCTTCAGGGTGAGATTTTAAGCGCTCAATTAGACTATTGGCAACAGCAATTAACGCCTTTACCCGCGCCACTTAATTTACCGTTCGATCATCATCGTCCTCCGACTCAAACCTATGGCGGAGACACCTTCAGCTTTAAACTGCCTACCCCAATTACGGCTGATCTCCGAGCGCTAGCGCCATCCACAGGAACAACATCTTTCATGGTGTTGCTGGCAGTCTTCAAAGTGCTGCTCTATCGCTACACAGGGCAAACAGATATCGCAGTTGGCTCCCCCATCGTCAATCGCAACAATGCCAACATTGAGGGACTCATCGGGTTATTTGCCAATACTTTAGTCCTACGAACCGACCTCGCAGGCAATCCCAGCTTTGAGACACTGCTGCAACGCATCAGGGATGTGGCCCTCGGTGCCTATGCTCACCCGGATCTGCCCTTTGAAAAACTAGTGGAGGAACTACAGCTGCCTCGGGATCTCAGCCACTCCCCTCTTTTTCAGGTGATGTTTGCGCACCAAACGGCTCCCGACCAATTAACCATACCTGGTTTAACGATTACACCGGAGGCCATTGCCACTCACACCGCCAAGTTTGACCTCACCCTGACTGTCACAGAAACCGAAACCGAGATCACTGGGGTTCTGGAATACAACACCGATTTATTTGCTCATTCGACGATCGAACGTCTGGCAGGGCATTATCAAACACTCCTGGAAGCGATCATCACCACGCCGGAACAGGGCATAGGCGACTTACCGCTTTTAACCCCGGCAGAGCAACAGCAGTTTATCCAAGGACCGCAAACTGAGCTACAAAAATGGTCTGGTTTACATCGTTGGTTTGAGGTTCAGGTTGACCAAGCACCAGAATCTATCGCCCTTGAATTTGCATCCCAAACCCTGACCTACTCAGAACTCAACACTCACGCCAATCAGCTTGCCAGACATCTACAAGCGCAAGGCATTACTCCTGAGGATCGAGTGGGTCTATTGCTCAATCGCAGCTCTGACATGGTGGTTGCCCTCCTGGCAGTTCTCAAAGCCGGAGGCACCTATCTTCCCCTCGATCCGGCCTATCCCCTGGAACGATTGCGATATATGGTCGCCGATGCTCAGGTTGAGGTTCTGATTACAGATAGTGAACCGCTGATTGGGGCAGAAACGGTCATTAATGTGGCAACGGATAAAGGTGCGATCTCCAAATATATAACCCAAAACTTAGAGCTAGAGACATTCCCTGAACAACTAGCCTATGTAATCTATACATCAGGCTCTACGGGACAACCGAAGGGGGTCCAAATTACTCATCAGGCTGTGATCAATTTCCTGACAGCCCACACCCAGCAGCCAGGACTCACAGCAGAGGATGTGATGTTAGCAGTAACTTCTTTATCGTTTGATATTGCGGTTCTAGAGCTACTGCTGCCCTTAGTCAATGGGGCTAAAGTTCTACTCGCCAGTCGCGAAATGTCTCAAGATGGCGTTCAGCTTGGGCAGTTACTACGGCAAGCCACCCTCATGCAGGCAACACCTGCGACCTGGCGGTTGCTATTAGCCTCCGGTTGGACAGGGCAACCAGATCTCAAGATTTTGAGTGGTGGTGAAGCGTTGCCGTCCGATTTGGCCGCACAGTTAATGACCTGTGGGTCTGAGCTATGGAACCTGTATGGCCCCACGGAAACAACAATCTGGTCTACCCAGCAAGCTATTTACGCTGATCGCGATGTCGGCATTGGTTTTCCCATAGACAATACTCAGGTTTATATTCTAGACTCTCACCTGCAACAAGTTCCCATTGGGGTATCGGGCGAACTCTATATCGGTGGTCTGGGTTTGGCACGGGGCTATCATCAGCGTCCGGGGTTGAGTGCCGAACGATTTATACCCGATCCATTCTCGGATAAGCCGGGGGGCAGACTCTATCGAACCGGAGATCTAGCTTGTATCCAGAATGATGGCACCCTTAGGCACTTAGGACGGATCGATCATCAGGTGAAAGTGCGGGGTTTCCGCATTGAACTCGGCGAAATTGAAGCCCATCTGCATCGACACCTCTTAATTGCAGAGGCGGTCGTTATCCCTACGGAAGGGGCAGATCGGTTAGTCGCCTACGGCCAACTGCAAGCAGAGACAGAACTGACATTGGGTGAGCTACAGCAATGGTTGCAGAGGTCTCTCCCCGACTATATGGTACCTGCTCAAGTCGTTTGGGTGAGTGAGTTTCCACTAACCCCTAACGGCAAGCTGGATCGTCGTGCTCTTATCTCTCTGGAGGAGGCAACGTCTGAACTTAGCCATGAATTCGTCGCACCTCAAACACCAACGGAAAATCAGCTCACGCAGATCTGGACTGAGATTCTAAAGATTGAGTCAGTAGGCATTTATGACAACTTCTTTGAGTTGGGAGGCCACTCGTTACTGGCGACCCAAGTCGTCTCTCGAATTCGCAGCCAATTTTCTGTAGAGCTTCCTCTGCAGTCGCTGTTCAGCTCCCCCACCATTGCGACCCTAGCCACTCATCTTGAGTCAGCACAACTGTCACAGCCTACTTGGCCCCTTGTTTCCGGCCATCGTCAGCAACTCTTGCCCTTATCTTTCGCCCAAGAACGGCTGTGGTTTATGGACCAGCTCACACCAGGCAATAGCACCTATAACGAGCCGGCGATGGTGGTGCTTGATGGTCATTTGGATGTCGTTGCTTTACAGACCAGCCTAGATGCAGTTATTGAGCGCCATGAAATTCTCCGGACAACTTTTCAGGTAGCCCAGAACAGTATCTCTCCAGACAAGCATGGACCAGCTTATGGACAACCTGTGCAGTCCATTGCTGAGTCTTTGGCGATTGATATCCCCCTCATTGATTTGCAGGAGTTGGATGCAGTCGATCAGGAGCGGGAGGTGGAGAAACTTGCGATCGCAAACACTCAAACCCCCTTCAACCTCTCCCACGGCCCCTTACTGTGCCCCCAGCTCTTACAACTGGCCCCTGAAAAGCATGTGCTGTTATTTGCCCTGCACCACATCATTGCTGATGGCTGGTCTAAAGGCATATTAATTCAGGACCTTTCCCAGCTCTACACCAACATTGTCGCTCAGCGGCATCAAGACCTGCCGCCGTTACCCATCCAATATGCAGATTTTGCCCTCTGGCAGCGTCAACAAGATTTTGAGCCACAGCTTACCTACTGGAGACGCCAGCTAGGTGGAGATCTACCTACCCTAGCCTTACCCCTAGATATGCCCCGGCCTGCCCAGCGTAGCGATCAAGGGACGACAGTTTCTATTGCCCTTTCGCCCCAACTATCTGAAGCACTACTACAGCTCAGTCGGCAAGAAGAAACCACCCTGTTTATGACTCTGATAGCAGGCTTTAATCTCCTGCTGTGCTGCCATACCCATCAGCGAGACATCGTGGTGGGCACTGATGTCGCCAATCGCAATCGCAGTGAAGTCGAAGGTCTAATTGGTTTCTTCGTAAATTTGCTGGTCTTGCGTACCGATCTCTCAGGAAACCCCAGCTTTAAAGAGCTACTACAGCGGGTAAAAACTATAGCTCTGGGAGCCTATGACCATCAAGATATTCCCTTTGCCCAGCTTGTTGATGTCCTTCAGCCTGAGCGTCAGGAAGGCTTACTACCTCTATTTCAGGTTCTGTTTGTGCTCCAGAATGCACCTATGCCTGCCATTGAATTACCAGATCTAACAATGACGCCCACCCAGCCAGACCTCCAGGCTGCCAAATTTGATTTAGCGCTGTTTATACAAGAAACATCTGATGGGTTAGTTATTAACTGGAACTACAGCACTGATATTTTTCAGGCCACCACCATCAATCGGCTAGCCCAGCAGTATGCCGACCTGCTCCAACGACTAGTGGATTCCCCAGAGACTTCAATTGAAGCCATCATTTCTCAGTTCACCGTGCCACTTCCCAAGCCCAAACGCTTCCAGCGCATGAAAAATCGGGCCGTTTCCCCAACAGAGGTCGTGGGGGTTAGCACGCATCCCATTGGCATTGGTCTCTATCAGCCCCAAATTCCGGCGGTGAATCTTGTCGCTTGGGCACAGGAGCATCGACCGCAGCTAGAGCAGCAGCTTCAGCAGTCTGGGGCGCTGTTGTTTAGAGGATTTGATTTACCTGATGCTTCAGCCTTTGAGCAGGTGGCAGGTGCCATGTGGCCTGAACTGTTTGACGAGTATGGCGACTTGCCCCGCACCGAAGTGAGTGGCAAGGTTTATGGTTCCACACCCTATCCCGAAGATCGGGCCATTCTTTTCCATAACGAAAGCTCTCACCTCGAACGGTGGCCGCTGAAAATCTGGTTTTTCTGTATGCAGCCCTCCCAATCCGGTGGAGAGACCCCGATTGTGGATTGTCGGCAGCTTCATCAAAGGCTGAGTCTAGAGATCCGCGATCGCTTTGCCCAGAAAAAGCTAATGTACGAGCGTAATTTTGTGCCGGGGCTAGATGTCAGTTGGCAAGATTTCTTTCAGTCTAATGACCGCAATCAAGTAGAGCAGCACTGCCAGAACAAGGGGGTGGAGTGTCTTTGGTTGGAGAATGGTGGGTTAAGGACTCGGCAGGTGAGAGCTGCGATCGCAACCCATCCCCACACTCACGACAAAGTGTTTTTCAATCAGCTTCAACTCCATCATTTTTCCTATATCGACCCCGAGACCCAAGCCTCTCTTCGATCATTACTGGGTGATGGTTGTCTCCCTCGTCAGGTCTATTACGGCGATGGATCTGACATTGAGCCAGAGGTCTTAGCCGAAGTCAATGCCGCCTATCAAGCCTGTGCCCAGAAATTTACCTGGCAGCAGGGCGATGTCCTCATGCTGGACAACATGCTGATGGCCCACGGTCGCCAGCCCTACACAGGGCCACGCAAAATTGTCGTTGCCCTTGGACAAATGATCGACTCTTACTCTAATCAGTCAGCAACCTAGCCCATGCAGTCTCCAACCCTCAGCGGATTTCAACTATCAACTCAGCAACGCCAGCTTTGGTCATTGCCAACAGACCAGCCTCGCGTCAATCAGATTCTCCTGATGTTGAAAGGAAACCTCGATCCAGACAAACTCCGTCACGCCTTGGAGACGCTTGTAGAGCGTCACGAAAGTTTGCGCACGACGTTTCGCCAACCCGCCACACTGACGATGCCTCTCCAAATAGTAGAACCTGAAGCGAATGTGAGTTGGCAGCATGTTAGTGGGGACATCACTCTAGAGCAAATCATTGTAGATGTTCGACAGCAGCCCCACACCTTAGAACAGCTCCCAGTTTTGCGAGCTGTGTTAAGAGGGCAATCAGAAGAACATTGGTTGCTGCTGACAGTACCCGCCCTCTGTGCAGACCGTCGCAGTTTGCATCTATTAGTCACTGAGTTAGCGCAGATTTATAGTGGACAGATCCTCGTCGAATCCGAGGAGATCGTTCAATATTCTGAATTTGCAACCTGGCAACAGTCTCTAGAAAACGACAAAGAAGCGATCTCTGGACGAGATTTTTGGGAAAGGCGAGTAGAACTGCCGTCTCTCTCAGCTCCTTTAAGTAAGCGAAATGTATCTTCAGAAACTCAAGCTGAGATCTACAACATCCTGCTATTAGAGTCTGTACAAGAACAGCTCAGCTCTTCAAACAATTCAGACGCTATTCTACTCGCCAGTTGGCTCATGATGTTGTGGCGGCAGACCGAGCAATCAGATTTCACAATCGGTGTGCTCCCTCAACGTCGATCTGATCCAGAACTTGAGTCAGGAATCGGAGCCTTTCAGCGTCTTCTGCCTTTGCTCGGAAATCTATCTGAAACAATGTCGTTTGCCACCTTGGTTCAGCAAGTTCAACAAGAATGGGAGCAACTTGAAGAATGGCAGGACTACCTTCTTGGCACTGAACAAACTCATGCCTTTTCTGTGGGCTTCGAGTATCAGACGATTCCGGCTCTGTCCGGTGGAGGGCTAACCTTTGAGATTGAACGAGAATGGGGGAGTTGTGATAACTCTCTCCACTTAGCCTGCTTTGCTCAAGGTCATACCGTCAAGGCTGAACTCCATTACAAACCTGGTGTATTGTCGGACAATACCATCGAAATCTTGAGTCAGCAGTGGCAGACTATTGTTACCCATGCTCTGAAAAATCCAGATCAAACGCTCGGCAACATCCCTCTTATACCTCATCAAGAAGAGTTACCAAGCCCCATTCAAAGCTCTGAAAAAAACCAAATCCCATGCTGCTTTCATCAACAATTTGCTCAGCAGGCTTTGCAAACGCCCAATCAAACTGCGGTCATTTATGAAGAACAGCAACTCACCTATCAGGCCCTAGAACAACGAGCCAATCAACTGGCCCACGCCTTGCAACACGGTGGCGCTGGACCTGATATTCCTGTGGCGCTGTATTTAGAGCGCTCAGTGGATGCCATCATCGCCATCCTAGCCATTCTCAAAGCAGGCAGTGCCTATTTACCCCTTGACCCGGCATTACCGACAGCAGGGTTAGCCTTTCGACTGCAAGATGCCCGAGTCCCAATCATCATTACCCAAGCAGAGCTGCTACCAAACTTACCGCCAAACTCACCTTCTCTTTTTTGTCTAGAGGCTGAGCAAGAACGGCTCCAACAATATCCAACGGAAGTACCCAGAAATCAGATCACACCCAAAAATTTAGCCTACTTAATCTATACATCGGGTTCCACAGGGCAACCAAAGCCAGTTGCGGTAGAACACCGGCAGTTGATGACCTATGTCCACGGCGTTATTGAGCGCTTGCAGTTACCGCCCACTGCTAGTTACGCATCCGTCTCGACACTGGCAGCGGATCTTGGGCATACCATGCTGTTTCCGAGCCTGTGCCAAGGAGGAACGTTCCATTTGCTGGCAACGGAGCGTGTTTGCGAGAGCCAAGCCTTTGCTGGCTACTGCCAACAGCACCAGATTGACTGCCTAAAAATAGTCCCCTCTCACTTACAGGCCTTGTTAAAGGGGCCAAACCCTTCTGGAGTCTTGCCGCAACAGCGACTAATTTTAGGAGGTGAGGTCTGCCGCTGGTCTCTGATTGAAAACATTATGGATCTGCAACCCAACTGCCAGATTTTTAATCACTACGGTCCAACCGAAACAACCGTAGGGGCCATGATCTACGCTGTGACTACTAAATCCATGCCGGAAGCCATCAGCGCCACCGTTCCTATCGGCACTCCCCTCGACGGTGTCCAAATCTATGTGCTGGATGCTCAGCAAAGATCCGTTCCTGTTGGCGTTCCGGGAGAAGTATTCATTGGTGGCTCCACCGTTGGACGCGGGTATCTCAATCGACATCAACTGACAACTGAGCGATTTGTGACCCTGACTGTTGGGCCGGATGCCTCTACAGCAAGACTCTATAAAACCGGAGATCGCGCCCGTTTACTGCCCGACGGTTCCCTTGAATTCTGGGGACGCATGGATCACCAGGTCAAGCTGCATGGTTTTCGGATTGAGTTAGGTGAAATTGAAGCGGTTTTAGCCCAGCATGAAACCGTCAAAGAAACGGTGGTCATGGTTCGTGAAGATCAGCCGGACAATCCAGTCTTGGTTGCCTATGTGGTAACGGCTGGTGAGACTGTTATGGATATTTCTGTCCTGCGGCAATATTTGCAGACCCAGCTATCGGACTATATGATTCCGAGCGTATTTGTGGTCTTGAAGGTATTGCCTTTAACTACCAATGGCAAGGTGAATCGGCAGGCGCTGCCCATGCCAGAGAAGGTGCGGCCAGAGTTGAGTCAGAATTTTGTGGCACCCAGGAGCGATACGGAAGTTGCGATCGCATCCATCTGGTGCGACATTCTCCAACTCAAAACCGTTGGCGTCACTGACAATTTTTTCGATCTCGGGGGACATTCCCTCCTCGCTACTCAAGTTCTGTCCCGACTGCGGGAAACCTTTCAGATTGAGTTGCCTCTCAGACGGCTGTTTGACGCCCATACTATCGCTGAAATCGCCGACGTGATTGAAGAGCTTTTGATCGCCGAAATCGAAGCCCTCAGCGATGACGAAGTAGAGGAGCAACTCCATGCCGGTTGATACAACGCAGCTATCGGCTGCCAAGCGGGCCTTACTCGCCCAGCGACTCCGAGGAGACCACAAACCTCGCACCACGATTCCGCCGCGACCATCAAAAACTTCGGCCCCCCTATCTTTTTCACAACAGCGGTTGTGGTTTCTGACACAGCTAGAGCCTGACCATCCCTTCTACAACGTTCCGACGGCTTTACGCCTAGAGGGAGAACTCAACATTAACGCCTGCCAACAAGCCCTCAATCAGCTAGTTAACCGCCACGAAATTCTGCGGACCACCTTTGGCACCATTAATGAACAGCCTCAGCAAAATATCCATTCTCAAATGCCTCTCCCTATCAGGCGAGTAGATTTATCAGCTCTATCTGCCGCTGATCAAGAACGAGCCGTGGCACAATTAGCAGCCAGTGATGGCGCCCAAGCCTTTGATCTCAGGCAAGGCCCTTTACTCCGTGTCACTCTCATACAGCTCTCCTCAACCGAATCGGTGCTACTGTTGACGCTGCATCATATTATTTCTGATGCCTGGTCAACGGGGATTCTTGTTCGGGAACTAGCGACTCTGTATACCGCAGCTATCCAGTCGAAACCGCTTTCACTGCCCAAGCTACCCATTCAGTATGCTGATTTCGCCCACTGGCAGCGTCACCAAACTGATCGCCTAGCGCCACAGCTCAGCTATTGGCAAGAGCAGTTTGCAATCTTGCCACCTATGCTGGCTCTACCCACCGATCGACCTCGGCCCGCTCAGCAGACCTATCGAGGCGATCGCTGCACCATCGAGCTTCCCGAGACCTTGACTCAGGCCCTAAATCACTTGGCTCAAGAGACAAACTGCACCCTATTTATGGTGCTGTTGGCGAGCTTCCAGACCTTGCTACATCGCTATACCCACCAGGTCGATGTGACTGTGGGCACTCCCATCGCTAACCGCAATCAGATAGAGATTGAAGGGTTGATCGGGTTCTTTATCAACACGTTGGTATTACGGGCTGATTTGTCTGGTAATCCGACCTTCAGGCAGCTTCTGACTCAAGTTAGAGAACGAACCTTAGGAGCCTATGACCACCAAGACGTTCCATTTGAAAAACTTGTAGATGGACTTGAGGTGCCGCGAGATCTAAGCCACTCTCCCCTATTTCAAGTGATGTTGATTGTGCAGAATGCACCTACGGCATCCTTGCAAGTTCCTGGCCTGACGCTTACACCTCTCAACTATGAGTCTCAGACTACAAAATTTGATTTGACCCTCATCTGCCTCGAACAGGAGCGTCACCTCACTACAGTCACGGAGTTCAACACCGATCTCTATGAGCCTGCCACCATCCAACGAATGTTGAGCCATTGGCAAACCTTACTGCTGGGACTGACCCAAAATCCCCATACCCCTATTGGGTTTCTCCCTCTCCTACAGCCCTCAACCCAAACCCTACCGAAAAGATGGAACCAAACCCAGGTTGATATCCCCCAAAGCTTGGTTCATCAGCGCTTTGAATGGCAGGTTAAACAAACTCCTGATGCCATTGCCCTGACTTATGAGCACCAAAGTCTCACCTACCAGGACCTCAACAAACAGGCCAACCAACTCGCCCATTACTTACAAACTCAGGGGATTGGCCCCGAGATATTCGTTGGTATTTGTCTAGATCGCTCACCTGATCTGCTGATTGCCCTGCTCGCCGTGCTCAAGGCAAGTGGCACCTACATCCCACTCGATCCTAGCTATCCATCTGAGCGGCTGGCATTCATGGTAGAGGACTCTGGCTTGCAACTTCTGCTCACCCATACCCATCTCCAGGATCAGCCCTTTCAAGTTTCCTGTTTATATCTTGATCAAGATCAGCACCAGTGGGCAACTTGCTCTGATCTTGATCCCAAGTCGGGCACTAACCCAGCTCATTTGGCCTATGTTATCTATACCTCTGGGTCCACAGGCCAGCCCAAAGGGGTTCAGATTTCTCATCAATCCATCGTTAATTTTCTTCATGCCCATCAGCAGTCCCCTGGGATCAGCGCTGAAGATCGGCTCTTAGCCGTCACCTCCTTCTCCTTTGATATTGCTGTTCTAGAGCTGTTTCTGCCATTAATGGTGGGTGCAGAAGTGATCATGGTGCCCACCGCCATCACCCGCGATGGATATCAACTGGCACAGTCTGTGTCTAACGCCACGATCATGCAGGCAACTCCAGCCACCTGGAGAGCCCTTCTCACGGCAGGTTGGACCGGACAGTCTACTCTGAAGCTCCTCTGTGGTGGCGAAGCTCTATCGCCTGATTTGGTAGAGCAACTGCTTCCTAAATGTGGCAGTCTCTGGAATATGTATGGCCCCACTGAAACCACAATTTGGTCCACCCATGCTCAAATCAATTCTCCTGAACCGATCACGATGGGTCAGCCCATTACCAATACAGATATTTATCTACTAGATCTGTATCTCAATCCAGTGCCAATGGGTGTCCCTGGTGAACTTTATATTGGCGGAGCCGGATTAGCCCGAGGTTATCTCCATCGTCCTCGCCTGACTGCAGAAAAGTTTATTCCCCACCCCTTTAGCGCCAGGGCTGGAGCAAGGCTGTATCGAACTGGAGATTTAGCCCGTTACCAAGCCAATGGCACGCTGCAACATCTGGGCCGAATGGATCACCAGGTCAAGGTTCGCGGGTTTCGGATTGAGTTGCCTGAGATTGAAGCTCATCTCAACAAACATCCCCACATTCAAGCCGCCGTAGTGACGGTGAGAGGCCAGGAAGAGACACAGTTGGTGGCCTACTATGTCCCCAATGAAACAGCATCTCTCAATTCTGAAGACATTAGGCAAACGTTGCAGCAAGCTCTCCCCACGTTCATGGTGCCGACCCTATTTGTATCATTGCCCGCATTACCCCTCACACCCAACGGTAAAATCGATCGCCGTGCTCTGCCAGATCCCTTAGAGGGATTGATGCCGCTGGGCACCTCCTATGTTGGCCCCCAGACATCAACTGAAAAAGTATTGACCGCGATCTGGACTCAGATTTTAGATGTCCCTGAAATCGGAATTGACGACAATTTCTTTGCGATTGGGGGCGATTCTATTCGGAGTTTACAAGTGGTTAGCCGTGCTCACCAAGCTCACTTATCACTCACCCCCAAAGATATCTTCCAATATCAAACGATTCGGTCATTAGCGGCTGCGGTGGATGCTGCGGAGACTTCTGCTCTTGAAAATCTGAGCGTTACTGCAAAGCTTCCGCAGATTCAGCGAGATACTCTGCATCAACAAGTGGGTCCACATCGGCAGATCGAAGATGTTTACCCTCTTTCTCCAATGCAGCAGGGAATGCTGTTTCACACTTTATATACACCACAGGCAGGTTTATATGTGGCTCAATTCTGCTATCGATTGCAGGGACTGCTTAATCGTCCGTATCTGCAACGAGCATGGCAGCAGGTGATTGCCCAGCATCCGATACTGAGAACGGCATTTTGTTGGCAAGGGTTAGAGACTCCGGTGCAATGGGTAGAAGCAGACGTTCATCTACCTTGGATAGAGATGGATTGGCGTGATGATTCTGATCAGCAGCAGTGCGATCGCTTAGATAACTTTCTGCACCAAGATCGGATCCAGGGTTTTCCCCTCCACTGTCCGCCCCTAATGCGCTTTACGCTGATTCAACTCAGTGAGTTTGAGTTTGAGCTTATTTGGAGTTTTCATCATCTTATTCTAGATGGATGGTCGCTACCCCTCGTCTTACAAAGCGTGTTTCGGCAGTATGCAGCCCTAGAAAATGAGCAAGCTTGTGTCGCTCCAGTCCCCCGCCCCTATCGAGATTACATTGCTTGGCTACTTCATCAACCTTTAGAGACAGCTACAACATTTTGGCAGCAATACCTGCGAGATTTTTCTGTGCCCAATACCTTAGAAACATCTACCGTAAACCCCACAGGCCGAGTCGGCAGTCGGGCGGATCGACACCAGGGCTATACCCGATTGAGCCATGATTTTACTGAGGTTTTAACATCAGCCCTGCAAACGCAGAGCCAGAAACACCATCTCACTCTCAATACATTAGCTCAAGGTGCATGGGCCATCGTCTTATGTCATCTCAGTCAATCCCAAGACGTCGTGTTTGGTGCCACCACTTCAGGACGCCCCCCTCAACTGCGAGAGGCTGAGCAGATGGTCGGTGTCTTTATCAACACCTTGCCCATTCGTGTCCAGATTACACCGGACACATTTCTCATGCCTTGGTTGCAATCTTTGCAGGAGCATCAAATCACCGCTAGACAGTTTGAATATACGTCCCTAACTCAGATTCAGCAGGTAAGTGAAGTGCCCCAGGGAACACCGCTTTTTGAAAGCTTGTTGGTATTTGAAAACTACCCCGTTGATAGTGCGAGCCTACAGGACCTGCAAACATCAGTAAAAATTAAAGATTTCCGCTCTTTCGTGAATAATAGCTATCCCCTCACGGTGCGCGTTCTACCCGGTACCACCCTCAAATTAGAAATGATGGCAGATTTGGTTCGCTTCCAAACAAATCAGATTCAACGTTGGTTGCAGCTCTTCGCCCATACCCTGCAAGCAATAGCAACCGCCCCTGAACTTTCATTAGGTGAATTGCTCACCACTGTATCGGTGCAAGCGCAAGCACTCCAAAGCCAGCAAATACAAACATTAGGGACTACGAGTTTACAGAAGCTAAAGCAAACGAGACGCAAAACCCTTGCTCCCGAGAATCAGGAGATGTCGTCATGAGTCCAAAACCCTCCCTCAAATCTTTAAAGACTTGCCGCCGTCTAGTGCAAGTCTCCAGCGAAGAACTGGTGCAGGAATCATTCTTTGCTGAGAAGCAAACGTTACCTCTGATTCTTCAACCTGTTGTTAGTGGATTGAGCATCACGAGTTGGGCTGGACAGAATTGCGATTATATTCAAACCCACCTCCAAAATTACGGCGGCGTCCTATTTCGCAATTTCCAAATTCAAGGAGCCTCTGACTTTGGAGACTTCATGGAAGCGATCTCCCAAACCCCGATGTCCTATAGCTATCGTTCTACTCCCCGCACCCAAGTAGAAGGGAAAATCTATACCTCTACTGAATATCCAGCCGACCGCAGCATCCCACTCCATAACGAAATGGCCTACGCCCGCCAGTGGCCGATGATCGTCGCTTTCTACTGTGAACAGCCAGCGACAGAGCAAGGCGAAACTCCAATCGCTGATAGTCGGCGGATATTGACTCATATTCCTTCTGAAATTCGAAAGAGATTTATTGATCTGGGTATTTTATACGTTCGTAATTACGGTGCAGGTCTAGATCTTTCTTGGCAAGAGGTCTTTCAAACAGAGTATCGTCAGGATGTCGAAGCTTATTGCCAGCAGGCGGAGATTGACTACGAGTGGTGGGGGCAGGATCAGCTACGGACTCGGCAGGTTTGTGATGCGATCGCAACTCATCCCCACACCCACGACACCCTCTGGTTCAACCAGGCCCATCTCTTCCATATCTCCAACCTTGGCGCAGCTCAAGAACAACTGCAAACTAGCCTCAGCCAACAGCACTGGCCTCGCAATGCCTATTTCGGTGATGGTAGTGAAATCTCCGAAGAGGCCCTGACTGCTATTCGGGCTGCCTATACCCAAGAAACGGTTCAGTTCTCTTGGCAAACTGGAGACGTTTTGTTGCTAGACAACATGCTTACCGCTCATGGTCGTCGCCCCTTTACAGGTCCCCGCCGAGTCTTGGCGGGTATGGCTGACCCTTACCCTGCTCCAGCAATACACGATGGGAGAAGTTGCTAATGGCTCAGAAAATTGCTGGATTTAGACTGTCTCCCCAACAGCAACAGCATTTATCACTCCGTCAGGAACATCCCCAGTTTCCTCACTGGAGTCACTGTGTTTTGCTTTGCAAGGGAGATCTGCAGACACGACGCTTAGTGCAAGCAATCAATAGTCTGGTGGAGCGCCATGAGATTCTACACACCAGCTTTCAATCCTTAGCCGGAATGAATGTGCCCTTACAGGTGATTGCAGATGCCACGGCCCTCCCTCTCCGACACTGGCAAGCTAAGCAGGTCTCCACAGACCGAACAGCACTCCACCAATTTCTCAGAACTTGGCCCTCCCATCTACCTGATCTCAGCTCAGGTGAATGCTTACAAGCCACGTTTATACCCCTACAAGATCAGGCATTACTGATACTTGCTTTGCCAGCACTGTGTACAGATGCTGCCACCTGGCAACTCCTTAGCCAAGAACTAAGGTGCCTCTACGAGTCTGTGCAGCCGATGGCCTTAGCACCCGCGCCGATGCAATATGCAGATCTAGCTGAGTGGCAACATGAGCTACTGGAATCGGAAGAGACAGCAGTGGGCCGTCAGTATTGGCAAGATCAGGCCACGCCAGACGTCCTCAAATTGCCCTTTACCATTCAGCAATCGCGAGCAGTCGAGTTTACACCCCAATGTATCTCGCGGACCTTTCCCCCAGAAATCGTCGCCAGGGTAACCCAGTTTGCCCAAGCACAAGAAGTTTCTAGTCGAAGTGTTTGTCTTGCGGCATTTCAACTCTTAGTGTCACGGCTGACCTCTACCTCAGACTTCAAGCTAGCCCTTACCTTAGAGGGGCGTAAGTATGCTGAATTAGAAGAAGTTGCGGGTCCCATTGCCAAAGCGGTGCCCCTATGGGCAACTCTCACCTCTGGACAGTCCTTTATTGATGTGACTAAGGACGTTGAAAGGAACACCAAAGCACTAGAGCAATACCAAGAATATTTCAGACCCTCCCTCTCTCTCCCTCGCATCGGCTTCGAGTACAGCCAATGGCCGGAAATCAACACTTCTGAGTTACCTTTTCAACCCATTTTGCAGGCTAGCTATCTCCATCCCTTCGACTTGCAGCTCAACTGTATTCAGCAGGGAAAATCTCTCTACCTGGAGTGGCATAGTGATTTGCAGCGGTTCACTGAACAAGGTATTGAGCAAATAGCTGTACTGTTTGAGGCACTGCTAAAGTCCGCAATTTCAGACCCTGATCTGGCAGTGGAACACCTGGCCTTACCCAGTCCCATCCCTGGTCATTTGCTGCCAACATCGCCTGCCCCTTTTCAAACAGTCCACGAGTGGTTTTCCTCGCAAGCATCACTGGCCCCAGATCGGATTGCGGTTGTTGATAGTACGCAGCAGTTGACTTACCAGCAACTGGAAGCGCGCTCCAATCAACTCGCTCACTATCTCATTAGCCTTGGGGTTGGCCCTGAGCAAAGAGTGATGATTTATGGCGATCGCAACTCCGATCTGATCATCGCCATCTTCGGCATCTTGAAAGCAGGAGCCGCCTACGTCCCTGTAGATGCTGGGGTACCCTCAACGGCCCTCCAACAACGCATTGAGATTGTGGAGCCAACGCTCATTTTGACGCTGCAAAAGTTTTCCAAGCGTATTCCCCAAAATGCACCTGTTTTCTACCTTGACCAGAGTGTAGCCTTGGTGGCAAAGCAACCCATAGTATCCCCAACCTCCAGAGCGGCAACAGAAAATCTCGCCTATATCATGTTTACGTCTGGCTCCACGGGACAACCCAAAGGCGTTGGTGTCGAACATCGCCAACTCACAAACTATATCCACGGCATTTATGAACGCGTCAACAGCTCCAAAGCTGGACATTGGGGATTAGCTTCGACCTTGGCCGCTGACTTGGGCCATACCATTCTGTTTTCCTGTCTTTGCTATGGTCACAGCCTGCATATTCTTGGACCGGATCGATGTTTAGATGCCTCCGCTTTTGCCGAGGATATGCAGCAAATCGATGTTCTGAAAATTGTCCCCACCCACCTCAGAGGTCTCCTGGCTGGGTCACAACCTGTCTTGCCCCGTCAGCAAATCATTCTGGGAGGTGAAGCTCTTGACTGGCATCTTGTTGACCAGATCCATGCGCTGGCCCCAGACTGCCAGATTCTCAATCACTATGGCCCCACCGAAACCACCGTAGGAGTCCTTACCTATCTCGAAGACGATCATTCTCGTGATACCCTAACCGTGCCCTTGGGGCATCCCTTCGCGAATACCCAAGCCTATATCTTGGATCAGACACTCCAGCCACTGCCTCCTGGCATTCCTGGAACGCTCTATATCGGAGGGTTAGGTGTTACCCGAGGCTATTGGCAGCAGCCTCAACTAACAGCCAATGTATTTATTCCTGATCCCTTTAGTAATCAGCCAGGAGCCAGGCTCTACTGTACGGGAGATCGCGCTCGCTACAGTTACGATGGCTCCATTGAATTTCTGGGGCGACAAGATCAGCAGGTCAAGATTCGCGGCTTTCGGGTAGAGCTAGCTGAAATTGAATCCATGCTACTCAAGCATGAACAAATCCAAGAAGCAGCAGTGGTTTTAGCTGCCCATGAGCACGGTCATGCTCAGTTAGTGGCCTATATTGCTCTGCACACTTGGCCAGGAACAACGAGCACTGATCTGCGGGTCTATTTGCAGGAACAGTTCCCAGAACAGATGGTGCCAACTCAGATTGTTGTGTTGAAAACCCTGCCCAAATTGGCGAATGGGAAATGCGATCGCAAAACGCTAGCCACCCAACCTCTCCCTACTGAAAAACGCCCTTTCACGGCACCCCGCACGCAGGAAGAACATACCCTTGCTCAACTCTGGAGCCAAGTCCTAGGCCAAGATCCAATCAGTATTTACGATAATTTCTTTGAGTTAGGCGGAGACTCCATCCTTTGCATTCAGATGGTGGGTCGTGCCACCCAACTGGGCCTCCGATTTACACCGAAGCAGCTCTTTGAGCATCCCACTATTGCTGAACTTGCCACGGTTGTGGATACCACAGTCACTATCACTGCTGAGCAGGGGCTAGTAACGGGCGTCGTTCCCCTCACACCCATTCAGCACTGGTTCTTTGCCCAACAGAATCCCGAGCTTCACCATTGGAACCAGGCCACTTTCTTACAAAGCGAGCAGCCCTTAGTCATCCAGGATCTGGAGAAAGCACTTCGTGCTATCTTGACCCACCATGATGGTTTGCGAGCCCACTATAGGCTGACCCGTAAGGGCTGGCAGCAGGAAATCGTAGCAGCGTCTCCCGAACAGATCTTATCAGTGGTGGAACTGCCTGATGTAGCCCCAGAGAAACATGTGCCCACTTTGAGAACTCAAGCTAGCCAGGTCCAGGCCAGTCTTGACATCACGCAGGGGCCACTCATTCGAGTTGTCCTTTTCAAGCTGGGACCTCAATACCCACAGTATTTACTCTTGGTTTGCCATCACTTGATTATTGATGGGGTGTCTTGGCGAATTTTTCTAGCGGATTTACGGCTTGCCTATCAACAACTCCAGCAAGGGGAACCGATCAAGTTACCTCCTAAAACGACCTCGTTCCAAACCTGGACCATCCGCCTCCAGGACTACGCCCAATCTTCAGTGCTACAGCAGGAACTCAGTTATTGGTTAGGACAGTCCCCCTCTCCTTCGCTACCCCAAGATTTTGATCAGGTAGATATCGATTTATCTCATCAATGTACCTGGGAGTGTGCGCTTGCAGCAGAACTGACCCAAGCCCTACTTAATAAAGCCCCTGCAACCTATCAAACTCAGATTAACGATCTACTTCTAACCGCTCTGGTGCTTACCGTAGGCAAATGGACGGGTCACCATCATCTGCGCTTAGATTTAGAAGGACATGGCCGCCAGGATTTATTCCCTGATCTGGATATCTCTCGCACGGTGGGTTGGTTCACCACCCTCTATCCAATATCCTTCAGGATCGACATACCCGATGACTTGGGAGGCTCCATTCAGCAGGTGAAAACAACTCTTAGACAATTGCCACAGCAAGGACTGGGTTTTGGGTTGCTACGCTATCTCTGTCCTGATGTCCAAATCCAAAAGCAGCTCCAAACTCTCCCCCCCGCACAGGTTCGATTTAACTACCTAGGGCAAACAGACCCGCTTCTCGCTGAAACCGATACCCTGACAGCGGCTCCCTTTTCGCCTGGATTAAGTCACGCAGATTCCAGTCGGCGGCTTTATCTCCTCGATATCAGTGGTGTCATTCAGTCTGGTCAACTCATACTGCACTGGCGCTACAGTGATCAGCTCTATCGCAGTCACACCATCGAGAGGTTAGCTGAGGAGTACCTTCAACAGTTGGAAAAATTGATTCGGCATTGCCAATTTCCCGAGAAAAATTCTGCTCAGTTAATGGCTCAATTGTCTTGATCCACCGATGAACACAGACAATAATGATCGCTTTGATGTAATCCGAGGAACGTGACATGTATGCAGATGAATCCAACGATACCCAACGGTATAAGGTTGTCATCAACCCCGAAGAACAATATTCTATCTGGCCCGAAGAGCGAGAGAATGCCCTGGGCTGGAAAGACGAAGGCTTTTGTGGCGATAAACAAGCTTGCTTAGACCACATCGAAGCAGTTTGGACGGACATGCGTCCCTTGAGCCTACGCCAAAAAATGGCTAAGCAACCTTCTTAAGAGTCCTCATGACTATGCTAATCCCAACCTCTCAGGAGACCCCCTCCGTCTATCCTTGGCTATCTAAACCACCGAGATCGTATGCAGTGCGTCTATTCTGTTTCCCCCACGCGGGAGGCAGTGCCAGAATGGATCGATCTTGGTCGGGTTATTTAACCTCAGACATTCAACTATGTCCTATTGAACTTTCTGGTCGAGGTCAACGCTTTAGGGAAGTGCCCTATCGGCAGATGAAGTTTTTGGTAGCTGCACTGGGTTCTATATCGAAATTATATCTGCAAAAATTGCGACTATAGTTTCTGAATTATTCATAAATAATGTCAATAAGTTAACATTATTTTTCGAGTAAGTAAATTCTGGGATAATGATCTAAATTGGCGAAGTCAAGCAACTATAGAGATTTCCTTGACAGCAGATGAGTAGTGGGTCATGTTGTAGGAATATTGCAAAAGAACCAAGAAATCTCTGAAGCTGTTAGTTTGATTTTCTTTAAGAGTTAGATGTCTATCAGTAAGCTATAGCTACGCTATTGAGAAAATACTCAATAGTATAGAGTCTTTATCAATCAGAAAGTGTGTGGTTTAGCGATCAATCTACGGGACCTTCATCTGACAAGGATTTGTCGTATTTTCTTATCCAGAACTCAGGTTAATCAATATTTCATTGATTGAAAGATTTTTATGACTTCCCCAGGGGCGAAGCAACGAAGCGGTAAACAATTGATCATAATCCTGGGAGCCTCCTCACTGATCAGTGCTTGTGGATGGATACAAGCTCAACCCCCACCATCACCAGCACTTGCAGTAAAAGCGACACAAGTCGTAGCCAGAGGCAAAATTATTCCAGAGTTTGATGTCATCAAATTATCAGTGTCCAATGCTGAAGACAGTCGTGTTAATCGTATATTGGTCAAAGTGGGGGATCGGGTGCAAGCCAATCAGGTGATAGCTACGCTCCAAGGCGCTGATCGCCGTCTAGCCGATCTCAAGGCCGCCCGAGCCAATGTCAAGCTGTTGCAGGCTCGACTTGTAAAAGCCAAGCAAGGGGATGCTAAGCCCGGTGGAATCGCTGCGCAACAGGCCGTAGTAGCCCGGTTAGAAACCCAACTCCCCGTAGAAGTCAAACAAAGGCAAGCTGAGATTGTCAGTGCCCAGGCGTCATTGCAAGAGGCTGCTCTCACATATCAGCGTCGTCAACAACTTCTCCAAGAGGGTGCCATTAGTCAGGCGGAAGTCGATGAAGCCCGTGAGGAATTTGAAACGACTCGTGCGACTTTAGCAGCCCAAAAGGCTGCCTTGGACCAGACAAATACTACCTTAAACGCACAGATCTACGAAGAAAAAGCGCGATTAGCTGAACTGCAGCAGGTCCGCCCCATTGATGTCACGATTGCCCAGGCTGAACTAGAACAGGCTGTAATCGAAGTCCAACAGAGTCGGGCTGACTATGACGATACACAAGTGCGGGCGCCGATTCCCGGCCAAATTCTCCGCATTAATACCAAGGTAGGCGAGCAGGTCAATACGGAGCTGGGCATTGTTGATTTGGGACGTACTGAGCAAATGTATGTCCTAACTGAAGTTTACGAAACCGACATTACTAAGATTAAAGAAGGCCAGCGAGCCACTATTCTTAGCGAATATGGTGGGTTTGGTGGGAAAATCCAGGGAGTTGTTGATGGTATCGGCTTGCAGATAGACCCTCGCACCCTTTCTGAGGGGAATACCAATCCCACCAATGACGAAAATGCTCGTGTTGTTAATGTTTCCATTCGCATTAACAACACTGATAGCCCTACCGTAGCCGGACTGACCAATATGCAAGTCAGGGTGACGATTGATTTGGAGGAGGAGGCTGGATGAAGTGGCGCAGACTTCGCAACTTAACCGCCGAAAGACCTTTGGCTTGGGCTCAGCTTTCCCATCAAAAGGCACGTTTAGCGGTGGCCATGACGGGGGTTGCTTTTGCCAATATTCTCATGTTTGCTCAACTGGGCTTGCGGGCGGTTTTATTTGATGGCATCACCCTAATTCATGAAAACCTTAAGGGTGAGCTATTTTTGACATCATCCTTCTCTCAGGCCTTGGGGTTTCAACCCTTTGCTCGGGTTTATTTGTATCAAGCTAATGCTGTGCCTGGCGTGAATACGGCGAGCCCTTTATACATCATGGGACGAGTCGACTGGATCAATCCCGAGCAATTGCCAGACCAACATCCAGTGCCTGCTGAATTATTGACTCCACCCGGCCGCGATCCATCCAAGTCTAAAGAAGTGGAAGTTTTTCCTGATCGCGTCAAGATCCTAGCCTTCAATCCTGCCCAACCCGCCTTTACACTCCCTGAGATTAATCAACAATTAGAGACGTTGAAAGAGCCGGATACCATTCTCTATGACCGATTATCTCAAGATGCCTTGGGACCCATTCCTGCATTACTGAATCAGCAGCAGGACGTGATGACAGTGATGGGGAATCGCCGCACTCGGATTGCGGGCCTATTTACCTTGGGTAGTACCTTATTCACCAAAGGCCATGTGATTATGAGTGACTGGAGTTATGCCGCCCGTAATGGCTCAGAGAGTCTCGATAGCGTCAGTGTAGGGTTAGTGAGTTTAAACGCAGGAGCTGACCCGCTGCAAGTTCAGGCCCAATTACAACAAGTGTTACCTGCATCGATTCAGGTTTCAACCCGAGAAGAGCTGATTCAAAAAGAAGTGGGTTATTGGGGAAATGATCCCAGTGGGGTTGTACTCAATTTTGGGGCGATGATGGGCTTTATTGTCGGGGTGATTGTGGTCTACCAAGTCCTTTATTCCGACGTGCTGGAACATTTGCCAGAATATGCGACGTTGAAAGCAATGGGTTTTGCCGATAATGCCTTGCTGCGAGTAGTGTTACAAGAAGCGATGATTTTGGCAGTTCTAGGATTTGTGCCGGGATGTATTGCCTCGGTGGGGGTCTACAGTCTGCTTAGTTCTCTGACCAAAATCCCCCTCAGTCTGCGTCCTGATGTCATGGTGCAGGTGTTTATATTAACAATCGTGATGTGTACGGCTGCAGGCGGGATTGCCACCCAGAAGCTACGCCAAGCTGACCCTGCGGATGTGTTTTAGCGTATGGATCCAATTGTTTCGATTCGTCATCTTAACCATGCTTTTGGCCGGGGGAAGCTGCGGAAGCCTGTGCTTAAGGATATTAGTCTGGATCTAAACCCAGGAGAAATTGTGATCCTGATGGGGCCCTCAGGGAGCGGTAAAACGACGCTGTTAACGCTGATTGGGGCGTTGCGATCGCAACAGGAAGGCAGCCTCCAATTCCTCAACCAAGAACTCCTAGGTGCCCCCAAAAAACAGCTCGTCAAACTCCGCCAGCAGATTGGCTTTATTTTCCAGTCCCATAACTTGCTGGATTGTCTGACGGCCCAAGAGAATGTACGCATGTCTTTGAAGTTGCATACGCATCTGTCGGTGGAGGAGCGGAAGAGGCGTGCGATCGCAATCCTAGAATCCGTCGGTCTAGCCGAACATGTTGACTACTACCCTGCCAATCTATCCGGGGGGCAAAAACAAAGAGTGGCCATTGCTCGCGCCCTCGTCAGCTACCCCAAACTCGTCCTCGCCGATGAACCCACCGCTGCCCTCGATAGCAAAACAGGTCGAGATGCTGTTGAAATCATGCGAAAACTGGCTCAAGAAGAAGGCTGCACTGTCATGTTGGTCACTCATGATAACCGCATTCTAGATATGGCAGATCGTATTCTCCAAATGGAAGATGGTCAGCTATTACCGACCAACTGATTTCCGTTTGTGACACAACCGCAAGTCCTATCGTTTAGAAACTGCTGCAACGGATACTTTGCGCCCTACCGGGATACATAAAGGCGTCCCTGCAACTGGATCATTAACAATTTGACTCTCTAAACCAAAGACCTCCTGCACCATTTGTTTGGTCATTACCTGGGCGGGATGGCCTTGGTCGTAGATGGTGCCTGCTTTAACGGCCACGAGATGATCGGCATAGCGGCAAGCCTGATTGAGATCATGCAGCACCATCACAATCGTTCGGTGCTGCTGCTGATTCAGGTCATAGAGCAAATCCAACACTTCCATTTGATGGGCTAGATCAAGATAGGTTGTGGGTTCATCCAACAGCAGTATTTCAGTATCTTGAGCTAAGGTCATGGCAATCCAGGCTCGCTGGCGTTGCCCACCGGATAGGTTATCCAAAGCGCAATGGGCAAATTCCTGCATCTGAGTAATGGACAAGGCCCAGTTCACCTGCTGTTCATCCTCTTTGGACCATTGCTGCAGCCAGCCTTGATGGGGATAGCGGCCCTGAGCCACTAGATCTTTAACCGTCAAACCCTCGGGCGCGGTGGGACCCTGGGGAAGTAGACCCAAGCGTTTTGCGATCGCCTTTGTCGAAAGTTTTGCGATCGGATCGCTCCCAAGATACACCGTTCCATGCTTAGGCTTCAATAAGCGCCCTAGTCCCTTCAGTAACGTAGACTTGCCGCAGCCATTCGGCCCCACCAACACCGTAATTTTGCCCGTGGGGATCGCCAGATCAAGAGACTCAATAACGATCTTGCCGTCGTAGGCCAGGGTTAATTTGCGCGTGGTCAGTGCATAGGATAGAGGTGTTTCAAGCATCATGGTTTGCGATCTCGAATCAACAAATATAAAAAGTAAGGCGCACCAATCACCGCAGTGATAATTCCACAGGGCAGTTCAATCGGGGCAAACAGTAAACGGCCTACTAGATCAGCAAGCACCACCACTAACCCGCCGATTAAGGCAGCTACGGGAAGCAGTCCTGCGTGGGACGGTCCCACCATCTGCCGTCCAATATGAGGCGCCATCAAGCCTACAAATGCAATATTGCCTGCTGTCGCCACCGACGATCCGGCTAAGGCCACGCTGCTCAATAGCAGGAGTCCCCGTTGCACTTCCAAGCGACTGCCTAAACTTCGGGCCACGTCATCCCCGAGCTGTAGTACATTCAATTCTCGGTTCATGATGAGGCTAAAGAATCCGCACACCAATAACCAAGGGGCAAATACGCTCAACTGCTCCCAACTGCGACCGTAGACGCTACCAGCCAGCCAAACCAATGCTTGACTGACATTATTTATATCGCCAAAGGTGACCATCAAATTAGTAAGGGCATTGGCAATCAAGCTGAGACCAACCCCCACTAGAATCAAACGCACGGAAGAGCTACCGCCTTTCCAGGCCAACAGATAGATGAGGAGGGCAACCGTTAGGGCACCGCCAAAGGCCGCGAGGGGAATGAAAGCGATGGGCAATTCTGGGTAGAGCACGATGAGAGTGACGGCTACTAGGGATGCCCCAGCATTGAAGCCAATAATGTCGGGTGACGCGAGAGGATTGCGGGTGATGCCTTGGGTAATTGTGCCTGCGATCGCAAGTCCCATTCCCACTCCCCAAGCCACCACCGTTCTCGGCAACCGCAGAGTCATCACAATAAAGGCATAGTCTGGATTGTCCGTCTCTAGACCCAGGACCGTTTTGATCACATCCAACGGCGGAACAAAATATTCACCTTGACCCACGCTGAGAACTATGGCCACTAGTGTCAACAGTGCTAGCCCTAACAGTACCCCTGGCACCCGCCGATGTAGCCGGAGTGAAAACCACCGCAGCCGCCAAACCAGCCAAGGAGAAATAGGAGTAGACTGCGCTATTTTTGACAAAGGAAGAATTAAGTTAATAAAAAATATTTTCATTAATAGTAAAGGCTGCTGTAGCTGTTAAGCAACTAAAGCGAATGACTTTCTATAGTGTGCTATCCGTGGCGAGACCAATCAGGAAGAGAATCGCAGAGCGGCAATGTTGCAGAGGCAAATGTGAGAAACTATATCCATAAATAGAACCCACGAAGAACCCTATGGTTATTGCAGAGCTATTTCCGACACTGAGACAGTTGCCTCGCTCTGATAAGTTGGAGGTCATGCGGTTTTTGTTAGCAGAGTTAGCCAAAGAAGAGAAAATGTCTGCGCTACAGTCGACGATTCAAGCTTCCGCAACTGAATATCCACTGCGGGGACTGCCGCTGATGGTTGCAGAAGATTTTGATGAACCCATGCCAGAACTGTGGAATGCCTTGAGTCAATGATCTTGTTGGATACCCATATCTGGCTATGGTGGCTTCATGATTCAAGTCGATTGTCTGAGCAGGTGAAGGCCGCGATCTCGTCGGAGGAATCTAAAAATGGGATTTTGATCTCCGCAATCTCGGTTTGGGAGATTGCGGTTAAAGCCAGCCTTGGAAAGCTGACGCTGCCGTTGCCGATGAATGAATGATATGCAATGGCAGAGGCTTATCCAGGAATTGTAATTGAGTCTTTGGACCCTCTGGATGCAATCGAGAGTACCCAGTTCCAGGAGCGTTTCATAAAGACCCTGCGGATCGAATATTGATTGCGATCTCGAGACGACACAATATCTTTCTGGTGACGCTAGATAACAAAATTTTGGATTATCCACATGTGCAAACACTTTCATAGATTCTATTGACGATCCATCAAAGCTCGATCACAGTCGCTTTAATCTCGTTATTCATGTCTGGTTTGCTTGCCATCCGGAGGTCTTGGCGATACTAGCTAATTTACAATGCTTCAGGAAATAGCTTCTAAGGGTATCGTCTGTGCTGCTGTCTGTATAGAGTTGACCGAGTTGCAGCTTAGAAATCGTCCCTTAGTTCACCGCCTCACCTGCCATCGGGTTAAGTAGATGAAAAAAGGTGCACCTAGTAAGGGCATCATTAAACCCACGGGTAGTTCTTGGGGTTGAATAATTAACCTTGCCCCGATGTCAGCAACTAGCAATAGAATTGCTCCGGTAATTGCGGAGTAGGGCAAAATCCAGCGGTAATCAACACCCACCCAGAACCGGACAATATGGGGAATGATCAGACCTACGAAACCGATTGGACCTGCGATCGCAACCGATCCACCCGCCAACAGCACAATACTCACCGCAGCGGCGACCTTGACCCAGACTGTGTTTTGGCCTAGTCCTTGGGCAATATCTTCGCCCAAGCTGAGGGTGGTGATCTGGTTACCCATCAACAGGGCAATAATCATGCCTACAGCTAAAAAGGGTAAAACCTGAACCACCAACTCTAAATCCCGACCCGCCACCGATCCAGCTAGCCAGAAGCGAATCTCTTCTAAAGTGCGCTGACTCAGAATTAAAACACCCGTGGTAATGGATGACATCATTGCTGTGAAAGCAGCCCCGGCAATGGTGAGATTCAGCGGTGTCAATCCCCCACGCCCCAATGATCCGAGGAAGTAGACGGTAATGGCGGCGATGCCAGCTCCTAAAAGCGCAAACCCTGCGTATACGCTAAGCGAAGTTGTACCTAGCCAAAAGACAGATCCCACAACGGCTAGTGAAGCCCCGGCATTAATTCCCAAAATACCGGGGTCGGCTAGGGGATTGCGGGTTAGGCCCTGCATCATGGCTCCGGCAACAGCAACGGCTCCCCCCACAAGGACGGCGGTGATCGAGCGCGGTAGTCTGACGGTGCGAATAATGAGCTGTTCGGTGGAACCATCGAAGGCCATTAAAGATTGATACACCGTCTGCGGGCTAATATCTGCAACCCCTAAAGTAACGCTGGCCATAAAGCAGACCAGCAGCAGCCCTAGCCCAATGATTACCCCAGAGCTAAGCGGAAGAGTAGAGCGATGCGATCGCGTTTGAGAGGTTGTAGCGGACACAACTAAGCACTTTATTGACAAGACTTCTTAATTAATCCTACAGTTCTTGGAGCAAGCCGAACAGTAAAAGATATAGGAACGACAGGCCAAGGAGCGACTAGCAGCCTATTTACGCTCTCAAGGCATTGACCCAAATAACATGGCAGGGCAGGAAGGTTGGTGCGGCCGTTGGGCCTCGCCAAAAGCTTTTGAATAAGATTGAGCAGTCGTGGTCTTGGATTAAAAGTCACATCCGACAACAGGTGGAACACTTTAGTTCACTCAGAGAAGCGATAGAGTATGTATTGCACTTCGTGTCCTGAATAAATTGGCGATTGCTATAACAACTGAGACACAAGTCTTGCCCCCTGCCTCAACGTGGATGGTAATGACCTCTATTGAGGCAATTTCCTACAAGCAAGTCGGAGACCTCTATGGTCTAAGAAATTGGGTGGAGTATGGCTTTAAGCAATGCAAAAACGAGTTGGGTTGGGCTGATTTTCGAGTCACTGACTATATGCCAATTGAAAAGTGGTGGGAACTGGTCATGAGCGCTTATCTAATGGTCACGTTGCACACTCCACCAATGCATCCTGAAGGGACAGTTGCCACTCAATTCAACAATTCAGTCATTGTCTCCGCGTTCA